>Ga0102589_1001929_pt1 | contig 25717 bp, 17 predicted proteins | sample AraplaMF_Col_mLB_FD_76858 | JGI IMG/M metagenome (GOLD analysis project Ga0102589, IMG submission 76858) | Arabidopsis root microbial communities from the University of North Carolina, USA - plate scrape MF_Col_mLB | ecosystem: Host-associated > Plants > Roots > Endosphere | place: USA... | reverse complement strand
CCGACCATTATGGCATCAGTTCCAGATAAACATACACGATCCAGCGCCTCATCGCCAATTTCTTTGTCCGGGTCAAGCTTGAATACGTGCCGCCAGTCATCTATCGGTTGTAAAGGCGTCTTCACGTTGCGTTTCCTCCAGGTCTGCCGCTCATGGAAATGGGTAGTGCGTTGAGCGACCTTAGTTTTAATGTTCTATATTGTAGTGTACCAGAAATAAGCCTAGGGGTGGAGGGAAATGGGTACCAGATCTGAGGCTGAGAAATAGAATGAATAGAATGTATGTTCTTATTTTAATGAATGGCGAGGTAAATGTCACGGATTATACCGGCTACCCAAAATATTTCCACTTAATTGGATAGATTCTAACCAATAAATAAAAAATAAAAAAAGGATGCTCCGTGTAATATGCTCCCATCATAGTAGACAGTAGAAAAAAACAAAAACTTCTACTGCTACAATGATGGGAGTTTTTCTAATGTCAAAAAGAAGTCCTACTTCTTTAGAAGTAAAATTACATGCCGTACAGCGGTGTCTTGAGCATAAGTCAAATCCAAACTATGAAGCAAAACAGCTTTGAGTTAGTAAGGGTGCGGTTAAGGATTGGATAAGAAAATATAAAGCAGATGGTTTGGATGGGTTAAAGGAATCAAATACGTGGAAAACATACTCAAAGGAATTGAAACTTGCTGCTATTAAAGATGTGTTGTCTGGCCAATTATCCTTGGAAGGGCGACAAAGAAGCATCGTATTTCGAGTAGAAGTGTTTTGGTGAAATGGATTTCCAAGTATACTAATGAGATAGAATTACCTACTCGAAAAGGAAAAGGACTATCTCATATGAACAAAGGACGTAAAACAACTTTTGAAGCACGCATTGAAATTGCACAATCTACAATCGCCAATGATTTAGATTATCAGAAAGCAATCGCAAAATACGGTGTATCTTATCAGCAAGTATACGCTTGGGTCCGGAAATATCAAGCTGGTAGTGAGGATGCTCTTAAGGACAATCGAGGTCGCAAAAAGCCTGTAGAGGAACTAGATGAGCATGAACGTCTTAAGCTACGGATTAAAGAATTAGAAGCTCGAAACGAATACCTGGAGATGGAGAACGCCTTCGCAAAAAAGTTAGCGGAGATCAAGCGACGAAATGCACGCTAACCCTCGTTCGGCAAGTAGACTTGTATCAAGCCATTCAAGAACTGAACAAAGAAAAAGGTTACGCAATTGCGAAGCTGTGTGTATTAGCAAGAGTTGCTCGTTCTGCCTATTATAAGTGGTTAAAATGGACACCATCTGCCAGGGAACTTGAAGTTCGTGCGTTAGCCAAAGAAGTAAAGCTTCGTTATGACAAGCGAAAAGGGATACTTGGCTATTGTCAAATGCGTACTCAACTAAACCGAAAACTCAAACAGAATTACAACAAAAAGCGTTATTATCGAATTATGCGTGCACTTGGACTAAAAGCAGTTATTCGCAAAAAACGACCAAGCTATGTGAAAGCTCCTGAGATCCATATAGCTGAAAATGTAATGAACCGTAACTTTGATGCCACTTCTCCTAATTTAAAGTGGTGTACAGATGTAACAGAACTGAAGTATGGAAATGGTGGCAAAGCTTATTTAAGCGCCATAATTGATGTATACGACAACTCCATTGTTTCGTGGGTATTAAGTCATTCGAACAACAATAAACTCGTGATGGATACGCTGAAGGAGGCCTACGGGAAGAATCCGGTGTAAAACCAATCCTTCACAGCGACAGAGGTTTCCAGTACACGTCCCATGAGTATAATCGCCTACATGTAAAATACGGATTTATGAAAAGCATGTCTCGTGTGAGCCGGTGCTTGGATAACCAACCGATTGAGCGCTTTTGGGGTACTTACAAATCGGAAAGCTATTATCTTAAAAAGTATGACACCTATGAAGACGTTCTCAAAGACATTAGCGAATATATTCGCTATTACAACAACTACCGCTATACAGAGTGTTTAGATGGCTTATCACCTAACGAATACCGAAGAGCTGCACAATGAAAAAACCTCAGCTCTGTTAAAACGAACTGAGGAAAATAAACGCATTATTTTTGTTTTTAACACTGTCCACTTGACAGGGAGCACTTCAGTGTTAGGGCATCCTTTTCTAAATCTAATCGATTAATGATAAGCTTCTCAGTGTCCGTAAGAGAATTGTTGTAGCTTCTGCTCTTGTACTTTCTTTACTTGGAGAAAGCGATACTTTACCACTATTATCAGTCGTAAAACCGTTTATTATCTTTTTTTCAATACACCAAGCAAACTCGTTCTGCTCTAGATCAGTTAACTTATTTGCATCAACAAATCCGGTCAGTATTTTTTTATCCACATTTAGACCCATATCATTATTAATGTGGCTATACGCGGCAGTAGCGATACTAACAATCTCAGCACGAGTAATATTCTTCTCCATATCAATTGATGAAATTCTAAGATCTTTTAGTAGTCCAATTTTTTCTGCTACGGCAACCTCATCATCATACCACTTTCCTGTTTTGGTCTTGGCTGGAGATACACCCAGACCTCTGACCATCATTGAAATAAACTCAGCACGACTAATGTGTGTGTTAGGCATAAACAATTCTTCGCCTTTACCATTCACTATGTTACGATTGGCTGCTTCAGTAATATCATGACTTGCCCAATGATTAACGACATCTTTGAATTTTTTGTCATTTTTAAGAACCAAAAAACTTCCATAATTCATTGTAGAAATAATTGCATAATATTGACCATTTTGATTAATTAATTTTACCGGCTTAGTATAACTTATTGGACTTCCATTTATATCTTTTATTAGAGAAATGGCAGCTATCTTAGCGTTATCTTGATTTGTGACATTCTTCAAAAGAACCTTAATGCTTACATACTTGCCTATGTCCTTAACCTCTTTAGTTAGCCCTTTATCATCAGTTATTCTTAAACTAACGTCATATAGATTACTAATCATTTCCCCTAACATTTCTACTTTGTTAAAATTAACATCTTTATTTATGTCAAAAGATAAGTTTAATACAGTCTCTTTATTGCTACCTTGTAATTGGTAGTTTATTTGCTCTAATATATCAACAGGAATTTGATAACTAAATCCATCTAGATTAAATGTTACTGTTTCGATTTTGTTATTTTTTAGTTCCTTCAATGTATTAGATTTCATTTTAATTGAAGTAACCTCTTTATCTAATATATCAACAATAGCATTTTTAGTTTCATGTTTAATTTTTGAAAGATCAATCTCATCCTTTTTCTTTCCATTCGCTAAGACTTCTATTACATTAGAGTTCGTATTAACGGCTCCACCTGAACCAGATGGACTAGTAGTATTGGAATTTGAAGCTCCACTACCTCCAGGGTTTGAACCACCCCCGCCTCCATTACCTTCTGTTTTTTCATCATCTCTACTAATTACAACCTTATAAGTATTCGTATTTTTCCCGTCAAAAGATAAAACAGTTACTAATATCGTATTTACACCAACGCTTAACAATAAATCCCCACTCTGATACGTTCCAGCGATATTAGAAACATTAACAACTTTATCTTCAAAATGTAATTGAATCTTATCTTCTTCATCATCGGTTTTAAGTGTTAGCTTTACTTTATCAATTTGATTAGGAACATTTGCACTATAAACTGCATCCGTAACATTTAATGGTATCTTCTCATCATTATGAGAAAGTTCTAATAAGGAAAGTGCAGCATTTGATTCTTGATTTTGATTATCCTGATCAGGGACAATCTTATAAAACTTGGCATTTCCGAAGTGCCCGAGATCATAAAGTTCAGGCAGAGGGGAAACTAACTTGTCCTTGCTATCAGCAATAAAGAACAAAGTCTGCTCTTTTGCAGTTGACATATACAGCGTACTTGAATATCCTCCGATTTTTAAATCGGGATACGCCCACAATAAAGCCTCCATTGGAAGTTGCGCAGGCAAAATGGTTATACCTAAGCCATTTAAAAATTCCTTTCTTTTCAAATCAATCAATTGTTGCACTGAGTTAGGATCCCATGCGGGATGGGGTTTAAAAAACAGATCATATTGCTTCCCGTAATCTCTAACAATATTTTTGACTACTTCTTCAAAACCATATTGTTCTCCAGGTAAACTTGTGCCAGAAATGATGAGATTAGGTTTACTTGAAGCATCAAATATCCCATCAAATTTTTGTTTATCGACACCGGCGGCTTTTACGAAAGCTGCTTTCTTTTCGTCTGATAAATCATTATAGATATCATTAGGAGTAGTTTTAATCGTGTTCATCTTACTAATCTCTGTTTTAACATTGTCATCATTACTCACGAGCAACTCCGGAAATTGCATCCAGTACTCGACGTTGTCAAATTGAGATGCATAGTACATACTAGGATGCATTTTCATACTATCATTAATGTTTATGACATCTTTTTCTCCTGCTGCTATTCTAGTCTTCCTATTAATAAAATCATCTGCATATTTAATCCATGTAGGATAAGTCCCTATATCATTGAACATGTTTTTAAATATTGTATAAGTACCAGTACCATCAGATAACAAAAACACTTTGTAATTACTTTCAGGGATTTGATTTGCAACAAAACTTTGCAGTATAAACTGGACACGAAGGTCATCTATGTAAAAATTAAATTTAGCATCGGAATTTAAAGTATACAATTCTTTCACTTTGTCAATGATTTCATTCATTAATTCAGCATCGTATTCTTTATTAGGTGCAATAAGATTCACATGTGATGGTAAATAAGTTGTGTTAAGAGTCCCTTTACGTAAAAACCACATGTAGGATTCGTTATTGCTTGAATAAGTGTTCAGTCCCGCGTACAGTGTCGGTAATGTCCCCAACGTTGCATAAATATCATAAACAATCGGGATCGATTTAGTACTATTATTGGATGTGTTCTCTTTTACAATGTAAGCTGAAACATTATTTCCAATAGGTAATAAAGATAATACTAGAAGAATTGTTAAAACAACTTTAGTGATCTTTTTCATTATGTCCTCCGTAAATGTTAGTGGTTTAAAAAAGATAGCCTCTATTCTTTAGAGCCTTTCTTTTTTAGCTCGATTTTTTCAATCAAACATGAAGCTCCGAAAAACGAGAGAATATACATATATGGCCAGATGACAAAAATGTATCTCGACTTTATTTCCCAGATAATATAAAAAGCAAGAATTCCAGAGATCATCAACAACAATACTATAACCAAATCATCACTATTTTTATTTAACCTTCTCAAACCTACACATGCTAATGCTAACAAAACAAGATTGTACACATGCATAATCCTATTGATTATTGATCTTAATATTGCATTATCTTCTATTAATTTCGATAGAAATGTAGAGTATTCCAGCTTATTTCCATAACCAAATCCGTATCTCTCCATTTGATACGTACCTTCCGTCCAAGTCCAAACAAACTTTTTTATAACTAATGGTATATTTCCTATTAGACCATTATCGAAGAATCTTTGTTGTATGCCTTCCTTGTATAATCTAACTGCAATATCTTTATTCTGATGAACCTGGTAAAAAAGCTCAAAGGATTGTCCGCCATCTTGAAAACCCAAAGTCATTGGATTAAGCCCTAAATATATCCATGCGTAAATAGGCATAGAAAATTGATTATAGTGGCTTGCGATAAGTCCTAATTGAATAAATATTGTAGACATGAAAATTTTGGTAAAAAAGAATAGTGTCACGCCAAAAATTATTAACATTAAATTTCGGAGTGTTCTTCCCTTTTTAAGTATCAAGCTGATTACAAATGCGATGAGGAAGACTAGACCAATTTGTCTTATTAGATCCCCCATTGCCAAAATAAAAAAGGATAAAATAACTATATAGTTCTTGCTTCTTCTTACCCCAATAATTAATGCTAATGTAGCTAATATAAACAATGCTGTTGAGATACTGTCATTATATATATGATTCGAATACAAAATAGTAGGAGGGAACAAAGACAACAATAAAAAGAATGATCCTATGTATTTTTCTCCAAATAACTCTTTGTAAATACGCCCTGAACAAATAATAATAATAATAGAAGAAAAAATGTTAATCGACTTAGCAACTAAAATATGAGGAGTGAATAATGTATAAAACCCTTTTAATAAAAGTGCCATATATATATTATTAGGAAAAATAGATAAATACTGGCCCTTTTCATAATAGGCACCATAATTAAATTTATTAATATTGATAGCTATATCATGAATCTCTTTCATATCTGAAAATGGTTCAAGTGGATATAAAACAATAAATAAAACCTGACTTATTACAGATATAATTATTGAAATATACAGTCCTTTTTTATATCCGATATTCCTAAATAAATATATTAACATTATTGTTGCAAAAGATAATATTATTAAAAGGACGTAATCTATTAAAGTGTTTCTTTCAAACAGTGGTTGATCCGGAATATAGTAGGACCTATAAAGTAACCCAGACAGAAAAGCAGTTCCTAAGAATATCAACAGTATAGTCGAAAGGAAATTTCTAAATTTAATCATTAAATACACACCTCTAAGTCCCTTATTCAAATAAACAAGAACTAAAATAGCTTCATTAAGACTTGATATAATTAGACAAGCAAATGGGTGGATATTACAACTCAACTAAAAAACAACCAGTCACCGGCTTTTCACATTCTATCACAATAGAAAAAAGTAGACTAGAATCCGCAAATAAAAGTGCATTTTTAGTGCTCTTATCTGTAATGCGTTTATTGAGTAATGTACTTTTTATGCTTACATTAACAATGGAAATAATCCCTCCCTTCACTTTTTCATAGGACGGATTGTAATATGAAGTGCGACAGCTAGAAAATAAAAAGGCCCATGTGAGTTTCATGTAAAATGGGAGTTACCACACAACCATTCATACAGGAGAACTAACATGAGCTACTCCCATCTTAGCATAATTGAACGTAGTAAACTAGAAACTCTTCTTCGACTCGGCTGGTCGACACGAGAAATTGGACGTGAATTAGGTAGACACCATTCCACCATTGCACGAGAAATCGAGCGCGGAAGGTCAGGCCAGACATACGAAGCCCAATCGGCTCAACAAGTTTATCGCTGCCGCAGAGCATCCAGTGCACCTGTTGGAAAATTTACGCCTGAGCTTGCAAACGAGCTGACCGTGAAGCTGATTCAGACTTGGTCGCCGGAACAGATAGCAGAGAAGCGTCGGTTCGAGAGTAAGACCTTCGTCTGCTTCAAAACCATCTATCGGTGGATATACGATGGACGGTTAGCAGCCGGTGATGTACAGGTATTACGGCATAAAGGCAAGCGTCAGAAGCCTGTGGAAACTCGAGGTCGGTTCATGGTAGGAACACCAATTAGCAAGCGTCCCAAAGAGGTTCGCAAGCGTGAAACCTTCGGCCACTGGGAACTGGATACCGTTGTCTCTAGCCGTGGCAAAAGCAAAGCTTGTGTAGCAACTTTTATTGAGCGCAAGACACGGCACTATTTCGCATTGAAAATGCCTGACCGTACCGCTTATTCAATGGAGGTTGCCTTTGGTGTGATTGCCAGCCAATATCCTCAAGCTGCCTTTCAAACCGCTACCGTAGATCGCGGGAAAGAGTTTGCTTGTTATGCGAACCTTGAGAATTTTCATAACCTCAAAGTTTACTTTGCAGATCCGTATTCATCCTGGCAGCGAGGCTCTAATGAGAACGGAAATGGTCTTCTTCGAGAATTCTTCCCAAAGGGCCATGATTTTGCTTTGGTCACCGATGAAGATTTGGCCAAGGCTATCTTTCTCATTAATAATCGTCCCCGTAAATGTCTCGGTTGGATGTCTGCTCACGAAGCTTTCATGGATGAACTGTCGCACTTAGCTTGACAATCCGTCATAGTAATAAATACACAATTTATTTAGCTTAACCGTAGCAAATGATGTAATATAGAGGTAAGATGGAGGTTTCTTAACCATCATGTTAAACAACTGAGAACAATATATTGAGGAGTGTCAATTTATGAGTTTGCCTGTTCAAATGAACAAGAAGCTCAATCAAAGTACGAATCTTCTTATTGCTGAGGATATTGCAACTTATAATCGCAAAACGGATCGAATCAAACTAGCATTGAATATCGGATTAATAGCTACAGAATACATACTATATATGATTGGTTTTTTTATATTGTTCTATTATAAAGTTATATCCGATTATGGTTCGTTTAACTGGAATGAACTTCATAAAAGTCTTGCTCAAATACCAGTATTGGATGATTATGTGCTCCTGATTGGGATCATTTTTACGATTTATACAGCTATGCTGTATCAGCAAGGAATGTTTAAAAGGAACCGCGATATTCGAATCATTGATGACACGTTATCTGCCATCAAAGCCGTTTCCACTTCGTTTCTGATTGCGCTTGGGATTGCATTCTTTTTAAAAACGAGTACCGTGTATTCCCGTGTACTCATACTAATGCTTGCGATTCTTATGGTGTTCATTTTCCTTTTATCTCGGATTATGAGGCACTATGCTACTGCTCTTTTGCATCGTTCAACAAAATACAATAAAAACGTATTAATAATCGGTGCAGGAAAAGTCGGAATGCAGATCAGAAATCATGTTTTGACAAACTCAAGCTGCTACTTTGTTGGATTTTTAGATGATTATAAAAAAGATGATCAGGTTTTAGGTACTATTCAAAACATTGAAAAACTTATCGCTCGTCACAAAGTGCAGGAAATTTATATTACAATACCTTCCGAAAAAAATATTATTAATGAACTTATCACTTCTATTCGGAAGTATGACGTTCAAATCAAGATTATTCCCGAGTTATTTGAGTTGGTAACCTCGAGTATCTCGTTTGATCAAGCTTATGACTATCCTTGCATTGAAATTGTGAACACTCCTCTCAGAGGACTGAATTTATTTCTTAAGCGAGCGGCTGATATACTATTATCCTTACTCGGCATCATCATTATTTCTCCGATCTTATTGATCGTCGCAATATTAATCAAATTCGATTCTAAAGGGCCTGTGTTCATTCACCAGAAACGAATCGGTAAGAATGGGGCACCGTTCTACATGCACAAGTTCCGTTCAATGGTAAACAATGCAGAAGAGTTAAAAGAGCAGCTCGAAAAATATAACGAAGCCGATGGGCCTGCATTCAAAATGAAAAATGATCCTCGAATCACCCGAGTTGGACGGTTTATTCGTAAATTTTCAATTGATGAGCTTCCACAGCTATTTAATGTATTGAAAGGTGAAATGAGTCTTATCGGGCCTCGTCCACCACTGCCAAACGAAGTGGAACAATACAGCGATTTTCAATGGAGACGATTAGATATCCGTCCTGGAATTACAGGACTGTGGCAAGTTAGCGGTCGCAGTGACATTAATTTTGATGAATGGGTAAAGTTAGACTTGTATTATATTGAAAAGTGGAGCATTTCTCTAGAGTTAAAAATCCTGATCAAAACAATTCCTGTTGTCCTAAAAGGTGAAGGCGCTTATTGAGGAAACGCACTCTTTTAAAGAGATAAAAGAGTGCGTTTTTCTAAAAAGTATCAATTTGCGAATCACCTGTTTTTAGAAATTAAATGGCTAACATACTTTGCGAAACCAAAATGTTTACGTCTCTAGGTTTCACTTATATAACTCCTCGATTCCCTTTTGAAATTTCTCAATTGAATATAGACTTTTATGGCTTTTTACTGCATTGTATGAAATTCTATTAGCCAAACTCTCATCGTTTAACATCTTTACAATCTTTTCTCGATATTCAACCAGATCATTTGCTATATATCCATTTTCTCCATCAACGATCACATCACAATGGCTCTCTATATTACTAGCAACAACAGGTATTCCTAAAGCAAGGGATTCTAAAATTGTAAAAGGGAGACCCTCCCATTTAGATGTTTGTAAAAAAATTGTGCTATCCTTTAAATATTTGTATACTTCTATTTGTGATAATGATCCAATAAATTTGATGTCTGTTTGCAAATCTCCATTCAGTTGCTGACAGTGGTCTTTTAATGGGCCATCTCCTATCCACATTGCCTGAATGTCAGGCCTTTCTTTTTTGACTCCATGGATTACTTTAATAAAGGTTTCTGGAGATTTTTGTTCTACTAAACGTCCTATCCCAATAATCATTCTACTATTCCATCTATATTCAGGGTCTATATCCATACTAGTCCCATTTTCGAGTAAGAAAACATGATTTCGGAATGCTAACTTACATCCATACCTGTATTCGCTCTTTGAACAAGCTAATATTGAACAATTACCTATATTCGTAAGAAAGTATTCGGCCGTGTAATAAATCCATTTTTTAACCTTATTAAGATTAGTCATAATAAAACTGTACCCATGCGGCGTATAATACTGCTTCTTATTCTTAATATTAAGGCACGCTAATCGGCCAATAAAACCAGCTTTTGACGAATGTATATGGATAGCATCTGGATTAGTATTCTTAATCAATCGCCTTACGCTAACTATTGAGCGTAAATCTTTAAATAAATTACTCTTTTTATTCATGTTTATATAATAAAATTCTGTATTTTCATTAAAGTATTCCTTATAATTTTTTGGAGTAAAAGGATCGATAGAATGCACTATGATATGCTGAAATTCATCAATTGGTAGAGCACGGTTTATTTCAACTATATATTTAAAAACTCCTCCACCAAAACTCTCTACTATGTGCATTATTTTTTTCATTTCTTCCTCCTACTCAAACCTTTACAAGGATGTTAATTTTATTTCAATTTTTGCTTGACTGACTGGTTTTTCAAATAAGATTTTCAGTAGATGAGCTTGTAAAACGTACTTAAGATTATTTGGCTCGGCAATGTATAAGCATTTATTAGCATCAACTCTATCCGATACCTCCTGGTTAAACGTAACGAAAAGGAGGTGGTCAGACTCACAGTTAATTAACTCTTCAAAATCATAGTTGGGAACATCTTGCAGTATAATAATTAAGTAATCCGAAGTAGGATCTTCATCAATAAATTTTTGAAAAGACATAATTCTCATTTTAAAATCTTTATCCTTAAAATACACTTCAGTCTCATGTAGTGCTCCTGAATGAAATGGGGTCATTTTACTTATTTCTGGCAATAAATAGTTGTTAATAAAGCTCTTTCTTTCTCTATTTTTATTGAGCAAGCTGCTACATTTCTCAATTATTTTAAGTTCCTTTTGCTTAAATGATAAACTATCACTGTGTACTCTATATTCATAAAAATCATATGGTACATGGTGAATTATTTCAAAGTGGTTGGAAATACGAACCCAATAATCATAGTCTTCCACTCCGATTGCATCATCATAATCCCCAATTGTAGTAACCATCCTTCTATACAAAAAACATGCACCAATAAAATTATCATTTGTAGCATCTAAGCGAGATATGTTATCTGATACTCTTATGATACTTGTATCATTAACATCTTGATCAACAACCCTATAATCAGAGTATTTATAACGATTCCCTTTTTCATTAATGATTGAATAATCACAATAGACCATACCAGCAAAGGAATTTCTATGAAGAACCGTAAGCATTTCCTCAATATTAGTTCTCCCCATTACATTATCTGCTGATGTCCATGTTAAAAACTGACCTTTTGAATGCCGAAAACCATTATTTAAAGCTTGAGGTAATCCAGCATGAAATTGTCTAGTATACTTTATTCTTTTATCTGAGTAACGCTCTTTAAGTAAATTAAGTAAAATTTGATTTGAGCCATCGTCAACTATTATAAGTTCAATGTTGGAATAAGATTGATTCAAAATACTATCAATTGATTCCGTGACGTAATCTATATGATTATATACTGGTAAGATAATACTAACCAGTGGGTTACCGAACTTCGCTTCAAATTGTAAAGGTTGTTTTACAATAGCCCTTGTTTTTCTCCTTTTATAAAAATTATTAAATAATGCCTTCACGTTTCTTTGTATACCGATAGGCATTTTTTTATAGAACCACTTCATTAATCTATGAAAGAATGTTAAATTTACTCTTTTTCCCAAAATATACAACTCCATTTTAAAAAGGTTACTGATTGCGAGTTGTCAGTAACCTTTTTATGATAAGTACTAGATTTGATTTGAAAGAATATCAATGCTCAATTGTTCATATGAATCGACTATCTTATCCAAATTATAATATTGAATTACTTTTTCCCTTCCACTTAATCCTCTTTGTGCCCACAAGTTTCTCTCCTTGTACATTGAAATGATTGCTTTCTTTAAAGCATCAAAATTTGCTGTCTTCGGAGAAAGTGTGTAGTCATACAAATTGCGATCATTAAGATATTTAACATCGCCATAAGCATTGGGGACTAAGATGCCGATATCAGAATCAATTATTACCTGTCTGGCTCCACCGACATCAGTAAGAATCATTGGCTTTTGTGCGTACATCGCTTCCAATTTAGAAATGCTCCATCCCTCTATAACCGATGGTAAAAGGAAAGCATCCGCCATCTTAAATAAATCCTGATTTTCTTTTATAAAACCAGTAAATATTACTGTGTTTTCAAGCTGGTTATCTTTAATGACCTTATAACATTCTTCATAATAAGATGCATCTAAAGGATTTCCTGCAATCAACAATTTAATATCAGGGAAATCACGACATATTTCTTTAAATACTTCGATTGTTTGGCGTGTAGCCTTCCTGCCATCAATAGAAGCTAAATTTAGGAGTACAAAATCTTCCTGGTTCAGTCCAAATCCTTCTCTAGTGTGTACAGTCGGCTTTGAAAATTTTTCTTCTAATAAATCGATAACAACTCCGTTAGGAATAACATTTATTTTCTCATCTGTTAAACCTATTCGTTGAACTGAGTAGTGCTTCACCTCATCAGAAACGGCCACAAACCGTGTAATATACTGATCTTGTGACGACAATTGTTGAGCCTGTTCGTCGGTGAACCAAACATAAGAATTATGGATAAAATGAACTATTGGAATACGCATCTTATGTGCAATAGAACAGCCGTAAATAGAATAATGCTGATGAATTATAGAAATATTATATTTTTGAATTAACTCTTCATACTGTGCTGATTTATTATTCTCATTTAAGACTATAACGTTGATTCCTGCAGCAGCAACTCGATCAGCAACATATCCTCCAGAATAAATACAAACAACAATTGGATTAAACTTTTCTTTATCCAATGTCATTATTGTATTATAAACAACCTCTTCTAGCCCTCCTTTATCTAAGCTAAGCACCTCAATAAGAACATTGATGACTGTAGGAACGTAAGGAGTAGGGCTTTGTAATGAAATCCCCATTTGTTGTTTTAAAGGTTCTCTCGTTAATCCATAATAAATACGACTATTAGCTAAAGACTCTAACCAATGTGCACTATATTCAGGTGTATATTGAAGCAAGTATTTGTCGAAATACTTTTTATCAATATTCTGTAGAAAAGTTTCTAACTCAGATTCCTGCATATGCCCAGCTTTATACAAATATTCATAAACCATATGTTTTTCAAATATTCGAACTGATGAAATTAAAGGGAGAGCAGCATGTAAACAAGCTTCTTTTACAAATTCAGAATCTTTATATGTGTATAATGGATAAATAATTTGATCTAAACCTGATAGATAGTAATAACTCAAATCACTTGGCTTCACACCTAAATAATAGATATTGTTGTAGGATTTTAAGACATTCATCCAATAATCATCATATCCAGAAACTGTATTTATCAAAATAAGATCATATTCAGAACACGTACGAGCAATATCAATAATCATTTCAACATTGACTTCGCCATCAATCAAAGGCCCGAAATAGCCCAGCTTTTTCTTGCCGTTTCCAGTGTAATCCCATAAATAATAATGATTGTCGCGTGCCTTTCGCAAGAGTGAATTTCCAGGTAAAGGTTTAATTGCAGGTGACGAGTTTTGATTTAATCTAACTTCATAACGATCAGTTACCAATACTTCATTGGTGTACTCGTAATTATTATCTATTGAATATATAAACAACTGATTTGAATAAATGCTTCGTAACTTATTGACTAGACTTTCTTTACCGTTGGATGCAATTAATATTGCTTTTGAATAAACTTTATTGATATCATCCAGTTCATTTGTATGATATACTCTGTTGCACAAATGATCTAGAGCATCATCATTCACAATACAATTTACCACATTCCTATTTTTCTTAAATCCCACTATTAATTCTGCGACATTAACATCCAATGGAGATTCTGCGCATATATAGACATCAAAAGGTTCGTCATAATATGCCTCCCTCTTTTCATTGTAAGCAAGCAATTCCGGTAGGTTGTTCTTGATTTCCTTCTGTCCGAACTTCTCACTCAAAGTATTAGAATGCACTCTATAAAAATATAATGACTCATCAGAATCAATTTTGGAAACTTTAAAAAATGAAGCTATTCTTAACCAGTAGTCGTAATCTTCTGTACCTAAAAGACAGGGATCGTATTCTCCAACAACCTTAGCAACATCTGCTCTATACATGAATGATGCACCAATAAAATTATCCTCAATCAAACCTAATGTTTCAATTGTATTCGGTAGGTTCATTATATTCGAACCTATTACATATTGATTATGATATCGATGATCAGTATTTATAAGAGGTTCGCTGTTTTCATCAATTATTTCATAATTCGAATAGCACATGCCAATATCAGGGTTATTTAACATGTAATCAACTAATCTCTCAATCATATTCGCTTTGCAAATATTATCAGCGGAAGTCCATGTCAAATACTCCCCCGTTGAATGCAAGAAAGCATTCGTTAAAGCATTAGGGAGTTTTTGGTTTTTTTGAGTTAAAAGTATTACTTTAGGATTATTAATGTACAAGTCAAATATTTCTTCAATATTATCAGTTGAACCATCGTTAATTACGATGATTTCGATATTCTCATAGGTTTGCATAAGAACACTGTCAATAGATGATTTAAGCATAGATGCATGATTGTAGACAGGGATAATTACACTGACTTTAGGAGTCAGGGTCAATGAGATCTTCATTTCATTACTGGTATTTTTTTTCTCAACAATTTTGGGTGTACGGATTTTATTTTCGACCGGAACCGTTAACCTTTTTTCAGGAAATGCTTTGTAATAAACTTTCCCCAAGGCAGGTTTGAGCTTGCGTTTCATCTCAGGACTTACTTTATCATTCGCTTTTTCAAAACCATATCTAAGAATCTTTTTTGCTATTTTCTTGGGATTAATCATAAAAGAAACTACCCTTCCTACTCTATACGCTTTGGAGTTGTATAATTGCTCTAAAGCATCACCATTCCAATTCAACTCAGTCACTAATCTTGCAATTTCTTGCTGATATGATTGATTTTCCTCATGCATAAGTTGAATGTATGCTTCTAAATCATGAGTGTGTTTCATAAGCTGTTGGTTGTCTAGCGACAAACCATTTTGAATGTCTTGTAATTTAATGATATGCTCGTTCAGTCCACCATTTTCTGTACTCAATTTATCAATTTCTGTACTCGATCTGTCAATTTTTGTATTTAACCTATCAATTTCTGTATTCTTCTTACTAACTTCCCTAATTTTCTTCTCTAATTCAGAGAATAACCGCTTTTGTTCAGTTTTCTCTTTCTCTATCTCACTTTGAAATAGATTATCCGATATTCTCTTAACTTCATTTAGTAAAATATCCGATTTTACTTCATTATTCCCTAATAGATGATATAGACGTTTAGACTCTTTTGCATTCCACTTGTAGGCACTTAACCACTGATAAAAATCCTTGCTTAGCTTTTTCCGCAAGAACAAACCAAAATGATCATTGCGATCAATTATTTTCCCAAGCAAATTACCCAACTCAGCATTAATATTAATATTCTCATAAGTTATATGAGTGATATCGGTACAGTCCCGAATATGCCCCATAATAGATTCAGGCGCATCACTTGCATATATTTCTATGATTCTTTCCATAGTTCTGTCGTCAATCAGCTTCACTTGAGCATAGAAAGGTATTATTATATAGAGTAAAAATTGAGCCAGATCACTATAAAGATATTCTTGTTCCTTTTCTTTCATATCATGGACATCAATCCAAATTGCCTTTCCGTCTGTCACCATTACATTAAAAGGAAATACATCTGTGTGAGATATTCCCTTTTCATGCAAAGCAATTAACCCAATTGACAACTGATTAATAATATTATAAGCATCTTTAAAAGATTTAATATTATTGATTGCAGACTCCTTGGATGCCCACCACGGTGCCATATTATACTCATCTAAAAGGCTGCCGTTTAACTTAGGTACCATCATACAGCAGTCGCACTGGCTGACTATTGGAAGCACAAAATCGTTCCGAAATGTAGACATTTTTTTTATTACTTTTTTATTTTCATTCTTGTCAATGTCAATCCAAATAAATTTGCTGTCTGATAAAGCAAATTTAGTGCTTTTCTTTTTGCCAAACTCAATCACTTTCCAATTTTGAGACAAAGAGTGCAATGCACAACCATCTGAACAGTACTCAATTGAAGATTCTAGACTGATAGACACTTCATTTTCGACTTCTTTTATTCTGAACATCATTATCTCCTAATTAGTTTGGATTCTATATACATTACGTAGCCTACCATTTGCACCACAGGTCATTCCAATAGAAGTTACACTGATATTTCCACCTACATTTTTAAACCATTCTGGAAACTCTATTCCTTCAGAATAATACGGTATCCCTTCATTTTCAGGGCCCTCAAAATATAAAATTTCTGTTTTCTTTAAAAGCTCTTTTAAAAAGATAAATATATGTTCTAAATCCCTTTTTCCTTGACCTGACTTTGCATATCCATTAAAGAAATGATGAACAATGTTCAAAAGGAATATTACATTAAAATGTTCCTCAACGTTCATAACGTAATCCATAATATCTGCTTCAACAAAATGCGGATAAACATTATATACGTCACTCAGTTTGTTTGCCATTGATAAACAAGGTTCAGGATAATATCCTTGCACATCTGGGGCCGCATTATTATCAACGCCAACAACTTGGTATCCTCTTGAAGCCATTGAGTGAGAAAAAAGTCCGATGTTACAGCCAAGATCCAACACCTTGCCTTCATAAATCCCAAGATTAATTAAATCATTTATGATCAGCAAGATTCGATCAAAACATACACGCTCATATTCATAGCATGAATCATAAATCATCGAAGGTAGTAATGAAAATTCACCCCGTTTTATACACTCGAACAGACGTCCATCTTTATAAATCGGCTGATATGTCTTCACAGTTTTCTACACTCCTGAAAAGATACTTCTCCCGGTACTTCTATTAAACCAGGGACATAACTTTTTCCATAATCTAATATTACCCTGAATACAATCCCATTATATAATTTATCGTTATATGAGCCTTGAACTGGTGTGCGTAGACCAAGTGCTACGTTATAGTTACCCGGTGCCAACATAATTTTATGTTTGAATTTCACCTGAACTAAACTCCCTTTTTTTTGTGCAGGAAGTCTAACCTCTTTAAAAAAGGAGTTTAATGCATAGATTTCAATGCCCTCTTGATTGCGGACTACTATACCAAATTCAGATTCTGTATTAGTATCTTCTAAAAATTCTATTTGAGCCATAAAAGTATACGTATTACCATGAACAACTGTATCTACTTCTTCATTTTGCTCATTAATAATCCAAGCATCCGTATATCTAGCTTTTCCTTCGCCAAATCTTTCAGAAATCCTCCTAGAGAACTCTGGTTGAAGCGTTGAATGTTGAGTAACTTCTTCTAGTTGTGTATTTTCATCACTTTGCTCTGTGGGAGTCAATGAATCTTTTTCTGATGAGAGTGAAATTTTAGAGTAATAATCAGCTGCCCCCATCGGATTACCTTCAAACACCTGCTCGCCTTTCTTCAAAACAATGCATTTATTACATAGTGCCTTTATTGTTTCCATAGAGTGGCTAACGAAAAGAAGTGTTACGCCCTTCTTCTTCAGTTCACTTAATTTATCAAAACACTTAGCCTGAAAGAACATATCCCCTACACTAAGGGCTTCGTCTATTATTAGGATATCTGCATCCACATTGATTACAACTGAGAACGCCAAACGAACGAACATCCCACTGGAGTAAGTTTTGACTGGTTGATCAATAAAATCACCGATCTCGGCAAATTGTTCAATGTCATCAAACTTTGCCTCCATGTCTATTTTGCTTATCCCATAGATAGAACCATAAAGATAAATGTTTTCACGTCCAGTAAATTCCGGATTAAATCCTGATCCTAGCTCTAATAACGCGGCAACTCTACCATTTAAAATTACTTCTCCCGAAGTCGGGGACAAGGTTCCCGCAATGATTTGCAGTAATGTACTTTTTCCGGATCCGTTTCGTCCGATAATCCCTACCGAGCTACCCTTCTCAATGTTAAAATTAATATTTTGCAATGCATGATGTTTCTTAAAATAAGTCTTTTTGTTACCAATCAATAGTTGTTTCAGCCTATCTGAAGGATCACTATATACATGATATGTTTTGGATATATTTTTTAGTGTAACAACTGAATTAGATGACATCTGAAAAACCTCTTTTCGTAACATTAAACCAGCCATAACCTAGCAGTAGTATCACAAAAGTTCCCAAAGTCCAAATCAATAAATTATAAAAGTCTGGAATTTGTCCCCACAATATAATTTTCCTAAAGTTAGTCACAATATCTGTTAATGGATTGATATTCATAAACGTCCGAAAATAAGCTGGTACGGCATCAATAGGATAAAAAATAGGCGTAATATAGAACAAAACACTAATAATAATAGCTACGGTATGAGATACGTCCCGAACATATACGCTTAATGAAGCAAGAAAGTAACTTAACGCAAGTGTTAGAAATAATAATGGAATAATTACTACTGGCAGAAATATAATCGTCCATGAAATAGAGTGTGTCGTAAAAGCCTGAACAATTAAAAGTGCTGCCAAAGAAATTGTGAAATGTATCAGACCTGATAATAAGTTGGAAACAGGCAACACTTCAAGTGGGAACACTACTTTTTTAACATAATTTTGATTATTAGTAATTAATGTAGTTGATTTATTCATCATCTCTGAGAAGAGAGTAAAAGCAATCAAGCCACAGAAAAGTGTCAATGCAAACTCGGTTTTTGAAGTAACCTCCCCTTGGTTCCATTTAACCTGAAATATAACTGAGAAAACGAAAGTGTAAATCAATAGCATTAATAGAGGATTAATAAATGACCACAAAATTCCCATATACGATCCTTTATATCTGCTACTCACTTCTCTCTTAGCGAATTGCCATATTAAATCACGTTTTCTTTTCAACATTGATAAGAATACAAGTGGGTTCAGATATGGAATAATTGTTTCACGTTCGGAATTATGTCTTATTTCCATAAATACATTTCATCTCCATCCATTACAACATTAATTAAAAACTATTTGCCCTTTCTGATTAATTTCGATAGATTTACCATAAGTGACTTATTAAGATATGAAAATCGTGAACTCATGATATATAATAGTGTAATGTAAAGCAATAGTAGTATCAAATCATTTTCAAGTTAAAGGAGAATAAGAACTTGTCTAGATATGGGTATGTATCCACAGAAAAAAATAAAATTTTATCGGCACCCTCCAAACACTCTAAAGTTCCTTTTTTATTATTGGGTGCTGTCATATTATTTTTACTTTGGTCTTCATTCAAAGTTGCTCTTTTTAATGGTCAGATGTCAGATTACGAAAAGCCTATATATATTGCATTAACATTTACTTCGTTAATTGGTTTTTTCACCTGCTACACAGGCTATACACAAGTGAAATGGAGTAATAGAAAAGATGTCCTGCATTTTATTGTTTGGTTATTGCCAATATGCTATTCTCTTTCTTATTTCAATTCAGTTTCTCAGTTCTTAGCCCTAAATATGCTAGTTATAATGATGATGTATGCAATATTTTATAGTACTTCAATTATAATCGTTCAACATACTTACTTAAATCGAATTTTACAGATGGCCATAATGGTAATATCATATATTATTGTGTTATTTGGTATCTTTCATTGGCTGGGAATTGGCTCATCTATTACTAAACTTATAAAATGGATGGGGATTGTAACTGATGGTTCCGGGGCATATTTACACGCAGTTATGCCAGAAGCAGACGGTTCCCGACTCACATCTATCTTCCAATATGCCAATACTTATGCAGCATATCTAATGGCTTTCCTTTTTGCTGCACTGTTTTTGCTGGGAACATCCTGCAAATGGTGGGTCAAATCCCTGCACGGATTCATGCTCGTGCCTATTATATTATCTATTTTCTTAACATTATCACGCGGCGGATTGGTACTTTTACCGATTGTTCTAATCATTATATTAGTATTTTTGAAACCGCATCGCCAATTAATGTGGATGCTTCATCTGATTATAAGTGGAGTTTTAACAATTTTAATACTAAATCCAGTTACTGATATCGGTTTATCAGTCCAAAAAAGTTTTTCTGCTGATTTGTCATTAAAAGGTTGGATGTACGTTATTGTTAGTTCTGCTATTGTAGCAGCAACTTCCTATGCTCTTGAACGTTGGCTTTCCCCTCTGTTAGAGAGTTGGACAAATAAGTTATCAAAGCAGAAATGGGGTACATTCCTTATTCCTGTTGGTGGAGCGGTAACTGTGGGAATTCTGTTATTCATTCTAATTGGTACCAACGTAAAACACATGTTGCCTGAAAATATCGCATCTCGATTGGAAACCATTAACTTTCAACAACATAGCGTTCTCGAACGGATTACATTTTATAAAGACTCAATGAAACTTGTTGCTGATTATCCTTTAATCGGGGCTGGTGGCGGTGCTTGGTCCGCCCTCTATGCTAAATATGAAAACAACCCATATGATGTGCAACAGGCTCACAGTTTCTACATGCAATATTTCGTTGAAACTGGACTTATCGGTATGATTATTCTAATGGCGTTCCTCATTAACCTTTATTGGAACTACATTCGTTCATTTATCGAGGCCAATGATGAGAAGCGAGAGAGTCACTTTTTGTATTTCATTCTCGCAACGAGCATTCTGATTCACAGTGTAATGGATTTTAATATGAGTTTTGTGTACATTGGCATTCTTGTATTTTTATGTCTTGGAGGAATGACAGCGTCCATTGAATCGAAACCGTTAAAGAAGTTTAAGCCCAAGACATTGCGAACTGTCTTTACAAGTATCCTTGTTGTCGTTAGCATCGGCCTTTTCATCACTTCCATTCTCTTTGTTCAAGCATCAAGCTCGTTTGCAAATGCAAAAGAAATTGTCCTTACAACTCAGGACTTTAACAAAACGATGGATCAGTTAAGAAAGGCGAAGAGTATCCGCTCTACTCATCCGGAATACGCAGCCTTCGAGGCGAATCTATACATGTCAGTATATCAACAACAAAAAGATGAGCAGTTCTACGCAGAAGCAGAAAAAGTATTGAAAAATGCACTGGGGGATAACCCTCATAATAAATCACTACTTTTGCAGCTAGTCAAGCTCTATAACATAAAAGGTCTGGATGAACAAGTCTATACAGTATACTCTCAGAATGCCTCCAACTTCCCTTGGGATATGAAATGGTATGAAGAATATATGGACAAGGCTCTTCGTGAGGGATATAAATCTATAACTACAGCGCCCGATAAAAAAGATGGTTATTTGAATGAAGTCATTGCGGCATTCGAACATGTGAAAGCAGGCGTAGAGCATTTGAAGACATTGCCGAAAGGACAACTTCAAGGTAATCCATTTTACGTTACTTCTAGTATGGCTATGAATGCTGGACGCGCATATGTAATGAAGGGGGATCCTGCTAAGGCGGCTGAAACGATGAAGCCATACTTACAAGAGGACTTAACTAATTCGAACGACCCTGAGAACAACCGTGAGCTCGCACGATGGTATGTAGCTGCAACGATCCAACAGGGGCAAGTAGATCAAAATTGGTATGATAAGCTTGTTGCACTAGGTTCAGACCAAAAAGAGCAGATTGATCAAATCGCAGAAATGAAATTTAAAGCTGAATAAACGAATGGATACAACAAAAAGGAACGTTCTGATGTCGGAACGTTCCTTTTTCTGTTACCTTTATTTCTCACACTCAACTATCTTACGCTTCATATACTCAAGTAAATCTTCCCGCAGCTCTGGACGCTGCAGTGCGTAATGCAGAGTCGTCTCAATAAAGCCGAGTTTCTCACCAACGTCATGCCGCTGACCATCGAAATGATAAGCTAACACACTCTGTTCCATGCTTAGTTGTGCAATCGAATCGGTAAGCTGTATCTCACCATTAACTCCAGCTTCTTGCTGTTCTAGCAATTCAAATATACGCGGTGTCAGTATATATCGCCCCATAATGGCCCAGTTAGATGGTGCCGACTCTCTGTCCGGCTTCTCTACAAGCTGTTCTGCGCGAATGATCCGTTCTTCTACAGAAGGGCCTGCTACGAGTCCATAACGAGATACACGCTCCCAAGGGACTGGCTGTACACCAACAACCGAGGATTCATAACGATCATATACGTCGATCATTTGTTTCAAGCAGGGCACCTCGGCTTGTACGATATCGTCTCCAAGCAGTACAGCAAACGGCTCATTTCCGATAAATTTACGAGCACACCAAATCGCGTGTCCTAATCCACGGGGCTCTCTTTGCCGGATATAATGAATGTTGGCCATTTCCGAGGATTTCCGTACTTCTTCTAACAGCGCTAGCTTATCTTTCTCTAAGAGGTTATGTTCGAGCTCAAAGTAATTATCGAAATGATCTTCGATGGCTCGTTTCCCCTTACCTGTAACAATGATAATATCTTCGATGCCTGAGTCTACAGCCTCTTCCACAATGTACTGAATCGTTGGTTTATCTACTATAGGAAGTATTTCTTTGGGCATGGCTTTTGTTGCGGGCAAAAATCGAGTCCCTAGTCCTGCAGCTGGAATAATCGCTTTTCTAATCTTCATTTTTCCTCCAAATAATATCGTAATCTATATGCCGTAACTTAATAATCATACTATAATAGTATACATGAGTTTTTCATAAAACTATAGGGATCAAAAGGAGAACAAAATGAGTATACTCGTCACAGGTGGAGCAGGTTACATAGGCTCTCATACTGTTCAATCACTATTAGAACAAGGGGAACATGTTATAGTCGTTGATAATCTATCTACGGGACATCGTGACGCAGCAAAAAACGTAGAGTTGTTGCAGTGTGATATTCGCGACAAAGAAGCACTCAATCAAGTCTTTAGTAAACACAATATCGAAGCCGTCGTCCATTTCGCCGCTAGCTCACTTGTTGGAGAAAGCATGCAGTATCCTGGAAAATACTACGATAACAACATTTATGGAACTCTTTGTCTGTTAGAGGTAATGGTACAACATGGTGTTACTAAAATTGTATTTTCTTCTACAGCTGCAACATACGGCAATCCTGAAATCATACCGATTACAGAAAGCGAAACTACAAAACCAACAAACGCATACGGAGAAACAAAATTAGCAATGGAAGCAATGATGAAATGGTTCGACATTGCCCATGGGTTAAAGTATGTTGCACTTCGTTATTTTAATGCTGCTGGCGCTCATGAAAATGGATCTATTGGTGAAGATCATCAACCTGAGACGCATTTAATCCCATTAATATTACAGGTTCCACTCGGACAACGTGATTACATTTCAGTATTTGGAGATGACTACGATACTAATGATGGTACCTGCATACGTGACTACATTCATGTAAGCGATTTGGCTGATGCACATGTGAAATCGATTCATTACCTCAAATCCGGTGGAAACAGCTCAGTATTCAATTTGGGTAATGGAAGTGGATACTCAGTATTAGAAATGATTAACGCTGCTAGGACAGTCACCGGACACCCCATTCCTGCGAAAATAGAAAAACGGCGAGATGGGGATCCAGCTGTTCTAGTTGCTAACGCACAAAAAGCTCGGGAAATCCTACATTGGGAGCCCAAATGGAGAAGTATCGAAGAGATCATTAAATCTGCCTGGAAATGGCACTCTGCTAATCCCAATGGCTATAACGAGTTATAATTAACTGTATTGAAAAAAAAGCAGAGCTCGTGGCTCTGCTTTTTTCCACTTTTCTCACCTAAGATTTTTACGGTATCTTGTTAATAACCACTACTTACTTCACCAACTGCCCACGCGTTACGCCGAGCTGGTTTGTCGCTTTCAGCTTGCGCCATACTTCTGTCCCGCTGATTTCACCGCGAAGCGCACGACCGTACAGGTCGATAACTTCCTGCACTTGTTCTGGCGTCTCCTCCAGGAACTCGACACGGTATGTGCCAACGCCAAGCTCCAGGAAGTTAACCAAATACTCCGCACCCGACTGCTCAATCGCGTTGTACACCGTATTACGGCAGCCTTCGTCTACCCGAACCGGGTGGGACATGCCAATGCGGTCACGCAGCGATACACGATGCTCTTCGCACGGACGGCCGCAGTTCGTGTAATCTGTTCCTTCGCTCAGGAATGTGCAGTACACGCAATGCTCGGTATGGAACATCGGCAAATGCTGATGAATAACAATTTCCAGCATTGACGTATCTGCGTGGCGCAGCATATCGACCATCTGCTGGATGTTCAAGTCATACGATGGTGTAATGCGATCCAATCCCGCTTCCTTGAACAGCTGTACCGTCTTATGGTTCGCCACGTTCAAGGAGAAGTCCCCGATCAACTGCGGAAACGGCTCGCCTTCCGGCTTGCCAGGGCAGATGGCCAGCTGCGGATCATTTACAGCCTGGTGCATGATCTCCTCGCTTGGAAGCGTGGAGGCTGCCATCTTGATCTCCCATTCCGCCTTCTCCAACTGATAGTAATTCAGTGCGCCCGTATTGCGTACAAGCACTGCATCCGGCTTCAGGTTCAAGATGTTGCGATGGTACCCGTTCTCGTTCGGCATATGAATGCGCGGTGTTACCAGTGCAATCGGCTTGCCTGCTGCGCGGCATGCTTCAATAGCAGCCGGGAACTGCTTAATGAATTCAAAGTCAGCGTAGATCAACGATACGTCTGTCTTCACGGCAGCCTGTACCTGTTCCAAGTTGCGGCACATCGCTGTCAATTGAGCACCACCAAACGGTACTGGCGTCTGCTCTTTAACGGCATCTCCCATAGCTGCGATATCGTGCTTCACGTATACCGGCGGCTTTGGACGTTCTCCTGCAAGCTCCTCCACGGCATGACGGCGAATTGCATTCAACTCGCGCATCGGAACGATAACATCGCCTTCCAGCGCCGATTCCAATGCCTCAAGCTGATACACTGTACCGCCCAGACGCCCGAGCTGCTCACGCAAGAGTGCCTCGTCCATCGGACGTTTTTGTGCGACCTCAAGCGGAAGCTCCGAATCCACTTGAACGACTGTTCCCTTTTGCACGTCCGTCCACCACGTACGCAGTGGCTCGCCAGCACGGCCTTCAACGCGCACATGCACAGGGAAGACACGGTAAGGCTTGTCCGACTCAAACGTGGCACGCATACGCTTATCGAGCGCCTGGTCGCTCGTCTTCCAGATCCGATCCCCAACATGAACGCGGCGCAAGTCCACGTCATTGCGTCCTGGCACGATGTCTACAATCCAGCCTTCC
>Ga0102589_1001924_pt1 | contig 25790 bp, 21 predicted proteins | sample AraplaMF_Col_mLB_FD_76858 | JGI IMG/M metagenome (GOLD analysis project Ga0102589, IMG submission 76858) | Arabidopsis root microbial communities from the University of North Carolina, USA - plate scrape MF_Col_mLB | ecosystem: Host-associated > Plants > Roots > Endosphere | place: USA... | reverse complement strand
TAAGGGAAGCATGTCTAGAAAAGGAAATTGCTTAGATAACGCATGTATGGAAAGCTTCTTTAGTCACTTTAAAACAGAATGTTTTTATCGTTATCATTTGGAGACCTCGCAAGAGGTTAAAATGGCCGTAAAAAAATATATTAAATTTTATAACAATAAACGTTTTCAGAAAAAATTAAATAACCTTAGCCCTATAGAATATAGGGCTAAGGCAGCTTAACTAGCGCACCTTTTATTTAAGTGTCTACTTGACAGGGATAAGACCAACTTCTGAGGATCCTCTTTGTTTAAATTATTTGATGTTAGATGGTATGACTCCATCAGGGCTTACTAATGAAACAGCATAATCATCTGTAAATACGAAACGTGCAATATCATTTACATTTTTCATCGACACACCGTCAATTAATTGAATGATATCGTCTAACGTACGATGTTCTCCGAGCATTAATTCATTTTTTCCATTTCTGCTCATTCGACTATTTGTACTTTCTAACCCTAGCATTAAATTACCTTTAAGTTGTTCTTTGCAATTCTTTAGTTCTTTTTCTGTAATACCATCTACTTTTAATGTATTTAATGTATCTTGGATTGTTTCAAACAATTGATTTACTTGGTTTTTACCAGTACCGGCGTAAATGGCTACCATACCGCTGTCTTGGTATGCTGAATGATAGGAGAACACTGAGTAAGCAAGACCTTTTTGCTCGCGTACATCCTGGAATAGACGGCTACTCATGCTGCCACCAAGTATATTGTTTAACGTAATTAAAGAATATAAATCATCATGCCCTAGTTCAAGTCCTCGATACCCTACACAAAGATGAGCTTGTTCCGTTTCTTTTTTACGAGCAATATTTCCAAAGTGTAGCGAAGGAATACCAAAGCTAATTTCTTTCTTTTTCCCTTCATAACTTCCAAATAATTGCTCTACTCTTTGAATGAATTTATCATCAATATTCCCTGCAATCGAAACGACTACTTGATCAGGTGTATAAAAATCATTCATATACTGACGTAATGTATCGCCATTAAACGTTTTTAGCGTATCTTCCGTTCCCAATATTGGATAACCTAGCGGATGCTTTTCATACATTATATTACTTAATAAGTCATGTACTAAATCATCTGGCGTATCATCATACATTTTTATTTCTTCAAGTACTACATTTTTTTCTTTTTCTAATTCACCTTCATCAAATAGTGAATTAAAGAACATGTCGCCTAAAACATCTAAGGCATAATCTGCATGTGTGTCTAATACTTTCGCATAATAGCATGTGTATTCTTTTGATGTAAATGCATTTACTTGACCACCAATTGAATCAAAGCTTTCTGCAATTTCTTTTGCATTACGTGTTTTTGTACCCTTGAAAAACATATGCTCAAGAAAATGTGATACACCATTTAATTCGGGTGTTTCATTACTTGAACCTGTTTTTATCCAAACACCAATCGCTACTGAGCGAACTGTTGGTATATTTTCTAAAACAACTCTTACACCATTTTTACAAGTATGTCTAACAATCATGTACTGCCTCCTATGTATGAACCATCTTTTTACAATTGTAATAAGATTGAAAAATTTACTTTATTTTACAATCATCTTAACAAAGGTGAAATCAATTGTCATTTGTTTTCAACTTTTTTAATTGTATCGTACCTTTTTTCGTCTAATAAGGTTGAAATGTTAACGACCTTACGACCAGATGCTTCTATCTTAGTTAGTAGTTCATCAAGTGCTTCTGAAGTAGGTGCTGTCGGATGCATAAGTACAATTGTCCCGTTTTCCACTTTTTTCATTACTCGATTAATTATGACTTCTTTAGGAGGTTTTTGCCAATCAATTGTATCAGCAGTCCACATAATTGTACTTAATCCTAAATTTGATACGATCTTTATTACCTCATCTCGAAAACTACCGCTAGGAGGTGCGAACCATTCTACTTTCTTATCAGTTGTTGCTAAAATGATAGAGTTTGTTTTTTGAATCTCATTGCTTATCGCATCTGTACCGAGTCTTGCCATATCTGGATGTGTATAAGAATGATTGCCAATTTCTTGATTTGCTGCTGAAATTAACTGAGCAACTGTTGGATTATTTTTTACCCATCTACCTTCTAAAAAGAAAGTCGCTTGCGCATTATGTTTCTTTAATACCTCAAGCATACGTGGAATATATTCATTTCCCCATGCAACATTGATCGTAAATGCTACCATCGGTTTGTCAGGGTTCCCTTTATAAACAGGAGATGGTTGTAAATCTTTTAAATGAATCTTAGGAGAGACTTCCTTAAAAACAAGTTTTTTTTCATTAAACTTCCCTTGTTTTTTCATTTTCTTATATGAACTTTCAATATCTACATTTAAGCCATTATATCCAGGGATTGCCTTCCATACCTTATCAATATAAGCATCTTTAGGAGCTATTTCATATGAAGTGGCTTTCTTTTTAATTTCTTCATATAATGGGTCAGTTTTACCAGATGCTACCAAAGTAGACCCCGTAATACCTGATATAAAACAATTAGTGTATTGATTGTTACCAATTAATACAGCGATAATTAATGCCATCAATATAGCAATGGTTTTTAATTGATTTCTACGACTATGACTCATTTTCCGGACACCCTCCTACTAGAGGAATATGATTTTTTAAATCTAAATAGAACAAGCTTTCTACAAAAAATTAACACATTGTAAATCTATAGAAGTTTAATGATAAAGTTAGTTTAACCAAAAAAAAGCCAGGCAATCATAGGAATTTTCCTATTTATACCTGACTTTTTTATTTAATATGATGTTTAGTTACGTTGCATAGCTTCTTTTAAGTAACAAACATATTCTCCGTTTACAATAATATGTAAATGAATAATGCTTGTTGGAGTTAATCGAAATATTATTGTTGTTCAGCTTTTTCTTTTTGCTCTTTTAATACTGCTTTGCGTGATAGGTTTACACGTCCTTGCTTGTCGATTTCTGTTACCTTTACAAGGAATTCATCGCCAATTGCGATAACATCTTCAACTTTTCCTACACGCTCTTCAGCAAGCTCAGAAATGTGAACTAAACCATCTTTACCTGCAAAGATTTCAACGAATGCACCGAACTTCTCAATTCGCTTTACTTTACCCATATATAATTGTCCAACTTCAACTTCGCGGACAAGATCTTCAATAATTTGTTTCGCACGTTCATTCATTGGTTGATCAACCGATGAAATGAATACTGTTCCATCTTGTTCAATATCAATTTTCACGCCAGTTTCTTCAATGATTTTATTAATTTGTTTTCCACCAGGTCCGATAACATCTTTAATCTTATCTGGTTTTATTGTCATCATTAAGATTTTAGGTGCAAATTCTGATAAATCTTTTCTTGGCTCACTAATTGTAGCAATCATAGATTCAAGAATTTGCATACGGCCTATTTTTGCTTGGTCTAATGCTTCTTTTAGAATTTCTCTTGATAAACCTTCAATTTTAATATCCATTTGAAGTGCTGTAACACCTTTAGCTGTACCAGCAACTTTAAAATCCATATCTCCTAAATGGTCTTCCATTCCTTGAATGTCAGTTAATACTGAATAATGTTCACCAGATTTAATTAGACCCATCGCAATACCTGCTACAGGCGCTTTAATAGGAACCCCAGCATCCATCATCGCTAAAGTACTTGCACATATACTTGCTTGTGAAGTAGAACCATTTGATTCAAGAACCTCAGATACTAGACGGATTGTATAAGGGAAATCTTTTTGATCTGGAAGACTTGGCTCAAGTGCTTTTTCACCTAAAGCACCATGTCCAATTTCACGACGTCCTGGTCCACGAATTGGTCCAGTTTCCCCGACACTAAATAACGGGAAGTTATAGTGATGCATGAAACGTTTTGATTCTTCAATTCCTAATCCATCAAGAATCTGAACATCACCAAGTGCTCCTAAAGTACAGATACTTAAGGCTTGAGTTTGTCCCCGCGTAAATAGTCCAGAACCATGTGTACGTGGTAGTAGTCCTACCTGTGAAGATAATGGACGAATTTCATCTAATTTCCTTCCATCAGGACGTACTTTTTCAACTGTAATTAAACGACGAACTTCTTCTTTTACAAGTTTAGAAAGAATTTCTTTTACTTGTCCAATTGTTTGTTCATCTGCTTCATTTTCTTCAAACTGAGCAATTACTCGATTTTTCACTTCTGTAATTGCTTCTTCACGTGCATGTTTTTCATGTACTTGAATTGCTGAATTTAATTCTGTTTCACAATAGTCACGTACTTGTTTTTCTATCTCTGAATCTAATTGATGTAATTTTACTTCAGTTTTTTCTTTTCCTACTTTAGCAACAATTTCTTCTTGGAAAGCAATTAATTTTTTAATTTCTTCATGTCCAAACATAATTGCTTCTAACATTACATCTTCAGGAACTTCATTGGCACTAGCTTCTACCATGTTTATAGCATCTTTTGTCCCTGCTACAGTTAAGTTAATGTCGCTGTTTTCTGCTTGTTCAACAGATGGATTAATAATAAATTCCCCATTAATACGACCTATAACAGCTCCAGCTATTGGTCCATTAAAAGGAATATCTGAAACCGAAAGGGCTAATGAACTACCGAACATTGCAGCCATTTCTGAAGAATAGTTTTGGTCAACACTCATTACCATGCTGATTACTTGTACTTCATTACGGAATCCATCAGCAAATAGAGGACGAATTGGACGGTCAATTAAACGACTTGCTAAAATTGCCTTTTCACTTGGTCTTCCTTCACGTTTAATAAAACCACCAGGAATCTTACCTACTGCATATAATCGCTCTTCATAGTTTACAGTTAGTGGGAAAAAGCTAAGATTTTTTGGTTCTTTTGATGCTGTTACAGTTGAAAGTACTACTGTATCACCATATCTAACTAATACTGCTCCATTAGCTTGCTTTGCTAGTTGACCTACTTCGACTGTAAGTGGTTGTCCTGCAAGCTCTGTGGAAAAAACGTGCTTTTGTTGTTCCATATGGTATAAATACCCCTCTCTAAATTACAATTCATTGTTTTGGATGAGAAATTATGTAAAAAATCACTATATTGTCTATTATCTCCCATGTTTAGTAAAGAAATCAACTAACGTGAAGAGATTAAAAAAATTTATTAATTGTAAAATTCGATTGACCTTATTAAAAGTAACCATATGTATAAGAAAAAGCGGGAAGAATCCCGCTTTTTTCTAGTAGTATACAATTGATACTCGAAATTAACGACGTAAACCTAATTTAGTAATTAATTCACGGTAACGAGTAATATCTTTGTTACGTAAGTAGTTAAGTAAGTTACGACGCTTACCAACCATTTTTAATAAACCACGACGAGAGTGGTGATCTTTTTTGTGAGTACGTAAGTGCTCATTTAAAGAGTTAATGTTTTCTGTTAAAACTGCGATTTGAACTTCTGGAGAACCAGTATCGTTCGCATGAGTTTTGTAAGTGCTGATAATTTCGTTTTTACGTTCTTGAGTTAATGCCATGTTTTTTCACCTCATATAATTATTGTTGAACACCTATCACCTAGCAGTCGTCGGTGAATCGATTAGCCAAGCAACGGTTTTTCAAATACGTTGTTAAGTGTACTATGTTTTAGTAATAAAAGCAAGTACTCTACTTAGTTAGCTCCAAAATAACTCTTTACTGTATCGCGGTCTTTTTGAAGTTGTTCAATTAATTCGTTAATCCCATTAAATTTCTTTTCATCACGTATTCTAGTAAACCAAAAAATTTCTACTTCATTTCCATAAATATTTTCATCAAATTCAAATATATTTACTTCAATCGTTTGCTTTTGGAATTCATGATAAAAAGTAGGTTTATATCCGATATTACACATTCCATCGTATACTTCACCATTTACAATACATTTCACAGCATAAACACCTACTGATGGCAATGCATAAGGAACCGATACAGATATGTTAGCAGTAGGGAAGCCAATCGTTCTACCTCTCTTATCGCCATCTACAACTGTACCTTTTATTTGATAAGGACGACCAAGCAAATGAGTTGCTTCATCCATCTCTCCTGCTTTAATTGCTTCGCGTATACGCGTTGAACTTACTTTCTCATCATCTAGATCAAATTTAGAAACTGTAGTTTGTGTAAACTCTTTTCTAGAGTGGAAAGGTAACGATTCCATCGTTCCTTTTCCATATTTACCGAATGAAAAATCAAAGCCAGCTACAACATGTTTCACATTTAAAGCGATAATATATTGATCGACAAATTCTTGTGGTAAGAGATTTGCAAACTCCTCTGTAAATTGAACAATAAATAATTGATCTACTCCAAGCTTTTCCATCCACTTCACTTTTAGTTCCAAAGGCGTCAAATAGGAAATTGTTTCATCACGATTTCCAAGAATAGCAGATGGATGCGGATCAAATGTCATAACCGATAATAATAATCCTTTATCATCCGCAATTTCTTTGGCAGTTTTAATAACTTGTTGGTGGCCTTTATGTACACCATCAAAAAAGCCAAGTGCTAAGACCGTTTCTTTGCAATCTACTTTTTGTATTGAATGAGGATGGGTGATTTTTATTATTTTTGTCATCTTTATCACCTTTTCTATAATCAAGTCTCTTTTCCCATTATAGAACAATGGATAAAAATTATATAGTTTTTTCTATTGGTTATGAAACACTCTAGTTGGTTTGATCACATGATTATTTTTCGGATTTGGAGTATACATCGCAATGATTCGATTATTTTCGTTATACACAGCAATAAATTCGCCTTCTTTACAATTCATATGATTTGGAAAGAAACTGCCATTAAATACTTTTGCTTCATCCTCTGCATTAACAGTTAATCGAGGATATTCATTAAGTGCTTGTTCCATTGAAAGCATCACTTGATTTATATTTCCCTGTTCAAGTTTTTCTTCTAACTCCTCAAAAGTGACACAATCACTAATTGAAAATGAACCAGCTTTCGTTCTTGTTAAATAAGACATATGAGCTGGATAACCTAACATTTCACCCATTTGAACTGCTAACGTTCGAATATATGTACCTTTACTACAGAATACTTCAAATCTAAAGGAGATTGTTTCACCTTCGAACGTTTCTCGATCATCAAGTAAATTTATTTCATAAATTGTTACGGTTCTTGTTGGTCGCGCCACTTCAATTCCAGCTCTTGCATATTCATAAAGTTTTTTTCCATTCACTTTAACAGCCGAGTACATTGGTGGCGTCTGGCTAATCTCACCTGTTAGTTGGCTTAAAACATTTAATATTTCTTCACGAGAGAAAATTCGGTCAACTTTTTTTTGTTCAATTACCTCACCATGTGCATCTTCAGTTGTTGTAGAAAAGCCTAGTGTTATTTCTCCAACATACTTTTTTCGATCATCCGTTAAGTAAGGTATCAACTTAGTAGCCTCACCAACACATATTGGTAAAACACCGGTAACTTCTGGATCAAGAGTCCCTGTATGACCAACCTTTTTCGTTTTAAGGATTTTTCTAATCTTAAAAACACAATCATGAGATGTGAGTCCAGTCGGTTTGTTTAATGCAATTACACCATTCATGTTTATCACCTTATTAATCATAATTTTATCAATTGCAGAAAAATGGATAGACGAAAAATCGCCTATCCATTTCATTATCAGTTATTAACTATTTTCTTTATTAATTTGAGTTAGTAAAGATTCAATTCGATTACCATAGTCAACTGACTCATCAAATTCAAAAATTAATTCTGGCGTTTTACGTAAACGAATTCGCTGACCAATTTCTGAACGTATAAATCCTTTTGCTTTAGCCAATCCAATTAATGTCTTTTGACGTTGTTCATCGTCACCTAATACTGAAATATAGACTTTAGCTTGTTGTAGGTCACCCGTAACCTGAACATCAGTTACAGTTACGAAGCCGATTCTTGGATCTTTAATCTTTCTACCAATAATTTCACCAAGTTCTTTCTTCATTTGTTCCCCTACACGGTGTGCTCTTACCTTCATACTTTCACCTCTATCTTACAAAGCAAAACAATTCGTGCTTCCATACGATTAGTTTAACTAATTGTACAAATATTATTTATTATACTGTAACAATTTGACTGTTAGAATTGTCCAGTATATTTGTAGTTGAACTGTCTAGTTCCAGCGCCTTGCCCCTCGAGGTCATAAGTCCAAGTCCAATTCAGGTTTTAAACCAACCTGCATCGGTCTTTGTCTTATGCTTGTCGGGGCAGAACGAGGCGCCTCCACTTTTCGTTCTGTCTAGTTCCATGAACTAGCTCTTCTATTTATCGTTTAATTTCTTCCATTACGTAGGCTTCGATAATGTCGCCTTCTTTAATGTCGTTATATTTTTCGATTGTGATACCACATTCGTAGTTTGTTGCAACTTCTTTCACATCGTCTTTGAATCGTTTAAGAGTGTCTAATTGACCTTCAAATACTACGATTCCGTTACGGATTAAGCGAACTCCACTGTCACGTGAAATTTTACCGTCAATTACATAACATCCTGCAATTGTACCAACTTTTGATACTTTGAATACTTGACGAACTTCTGCTTGACCGATTACTTTTTCTTCAAATTCAGGGTCTAACATACCTTTCATCGCAGCTTCAATTTCTTCAATTGCTTTGTAAATAATACGGTGTAAACGAATATCAACATTTTCAAGGTCAGCTGTACGTTTTGCATTTACATCAGGACGTACGTTGAAACCAATGATAATCGCATTTGAAGCTGATGCTAAAATTACGTCTGATTCTGAAATTGCTCCAGCACCAGTGTGGATAATCTTAACTTTTACACCTTCAACTTCAATTTTTTGAAGTGAAGCAGCCATTGCTTCTACTGAACCTTGTACGTCAGCTTTTACAATGATATTAATATCCTTTACATTACCTTCTTGAATTTGAGCAAATAAGTCTTCAAGAGATAATTTTGAGCTTTCGCTACGTTGTAGAACCACAGCTTTAGAAGCACGTGCTTCCCCAACTTGACGAGCACGTTTTTCATCAGAAAATACCATAAAGCGGTCTCCAGCTTGAGGAACCTCATTTAATCCTGTAATCTCAACAGGCATTGAAGGACCAGCTTCTTTAATACGGCGACCTAGATCATTAACCATCGCACGTACGCGACCAAATGAAGTACCTACTACAATTGGATCTCCAACTTTTAATGTACCGTTTTGTACTAAAAGTGTTGCTACAGAACCTTTACCTTTATCTAACTCAGCTTCAATAACTGTACCAAGTGCATTACGTGAAGGATTTGCTTTGTACTCTTCCACTTCACTTACTAGTAAGATCATTTCAAGTAATTGATCTACACCATCACCGTTTAATGCTGAAATTGGAACAAAAATTGTATCTCCACCCCATGCTTCAGAAACTAAACCATACTCAGTTAATTCCTGCATTACACGGTCTGGATTTGCAGCTTCTTTATCCATTTTATTCACAGCAATAATGATTGGTACTTCTGCCGCTTTAGCGTGATTAATTGCTTCTACTGTTTGTGGCATTACACCATCATCAGCTGCAACAACAATAATTGTAATATCCGTAACTTGAGCTCCACGTGCACGCATTGTTGTAAATGCAGCATGTCCAGGCGTATCTAAGAAAGTAATTTTCTTTCCTTCAATATCAACTTGGTACGCTCCAATATGTTGTGTAATCCCACCAGCTTCACCAGCAGTTACTTTAGAGTTTCGAATATAGTCTAGTAAAGTTGTTTTACCGTGGTCAACGTGACCCATAATCGTTACTACAGGTGGACGCTCTTCTAGTTTTGACTCATCTTCAGCTTCATCAATAAAGCTTTCGAAATCAGTATCGTCTAAAATAACTTCCTCTTCTACTTCAACACCGTAATCACTAGCTAGTAATTCGATCGTGTCTTTGTCTAAATCTTGGTTAATTGTAGCCATTATGCCAAGCATAAATAATTTTTTAATTAATTCTGATGGTTCTTTACCTAATTTTTTTGCAAGCTCAGATACTTTTAAAGAACCCGAGAAAATAATTTTATTAGAGGTATTCTCAGTTGAGTTGTTTTTATGATTCATATTTTGGTTGCCTTTCTTATTCCCATTCGTTTGTCGATCTTCATCTTGACTGCTTTGCTTTTGGCTATCAGTCTTTTTCTTTTTATTACTATTCTTTTTTGACTTTATCTTTGCTTCTTCTTCTAGTTGGTAGTCTACTTCAAAATCAAGCTCATCACTTGTTTCTACATTAAATGCAGGAATTACCTTAATAGAAGGTTTTGATGATGATTTTTGGGGTTGTTTTACCTCAACAGGTTTAGGTTGAAAGCTATTATTTAACTTTTCAACTATTTCTTCTGCAATTGTGGCCATATGATTTTTCACTTCTATTTTTAAATCCTTGAGTCTTTCAATAATTTCTTTACTTGAAACATTTTGCTTTTTAGCATACTCATAAATTCTCATTTTCGTCATACGTTCACCCCCAGATTAGTCCATTAATTTAATAATGTCTGAAGTTTTGTTGCAAATCCTTTATCAGTAATTGCAACGACCACGCGAGCTTCTTTCCCAATTGCGTGCCCTAAATCATATCGATTTTCAACATAACAAAGTGGTGTCTTATAAAAAGTTGTCTTATCTTTAATTTTTTTAGCAGTTAAATCAGAAGCATCTTTTGATAAAATGACTAGTTTAGCTCTATTTTGTTGAACCTCTTTCACAACTAATTCCTCGCCTGAAACCACTTTACGGGCTCTAGCTGCAAGTCCTAACAGAGACAATCCTTTATCTATCATGCTTTTTCCTTTTCAATAAAAGCTAAAAGTTCTTCATATAAACTATGATCAATTTTAGCATTTAACTGTTGTTCTAAAGTATTTTTTTGCTGAGCAAGTTTAACTACTTCAGCTGACTTAGTTAAGTATGCACCGCGTCCCGATTTTTTACCAGTAGGATCAATAGATACTTCACCTTCCTTAGAACGAACAATACGTATTAATTCTTTTTTTGGTTTCATTTCTTGTGTAACTACACACTTACGTAATGGAATTTTTCGATTCATGAGTTGGCTCACTCCTCATTAAAATCTTCAGCGTAAGCATCAAAATCATCGTTACTAGCATTTACTTGTATAGCAGATTTATAATCAATACCTAATTTATCTGCATCAGACTGGGATTTAATATCAATTTTCCATCCAGTTAAACGAGCAGCTAAACGTGCATTTTGACCTCTCTTACCGATAGCAAGTGAAAGTTGGTGATCTGGTACAACTACAGTTGTTGCTTTTTCTTCTTCGTTAACAAGAACTCGAATTACTTGAGAAGGACTTAATCCATTTGCAACAAACTCAACAGGATCAGAAGACCAACGAACGATGTCAATTTTCTCACCTTTTAATTCGTTTACAATTGTTTGAACACGTTGTCCTTTTTGACCAACACAAGCACCTACTGGATCTAAGTCAGGATTACTTGTATAAACAGAAATTTTAGAACGATCTCCTGCTTCGCGAGCAACAGAACGAATTTCAACAATACCATCATAAATTTCAGGTACTTCTGTTTCAAATAAACGCTTTAATAATCCAGGATGAGTACGTGAAACAAAAATTTGAGGGCCCTTCGAAGTTTTCTCAACTTTTGTAACAAATACTTTAATGCGATCATGAATCTTGTATTTCTCTGTAGGGATTTGCTCCGTCACAGGAAGAACCGCTTCTATTTTACCTAAATTAACATAAATAGCACGCGAATCGATACGTTGAACTGTACCAGTCATCATATCCTCTTGACGATCAATGTATTCAGAGTAGATTACACCACGTTCTGCTTCACGAACTCTTTGTGTTACTACTTGTTTAGCAGTTGTCGCTGCAACTCGACCAAAATCTTTTGGCGTTACTTCTAATTCAATCACGTCGCCAACAATATAGTTTGGATTATGTTTACGTGCTTCATCAACAGTAATTTCTAAACGAGTATCAAACACATTACTTACTACTTCTTTTCTTGCAAAAACACGAATTGACCCATTATGTAGGTTAAAATCAACTCTAACGTTTTGTGCTTGATTGAAATTACGTTTGTATGCTGAAATTAAAGCTGCTTCAATCGCTTCAATCACTACATCCTTACTAATTCCCTTTTCTTTTTCAATTATTTCCAATGCTGTTAATAACTCCGAACTCATTAAAAGTACCCCCTACTTAGAAAAACGTAACAGCAAGTCTTGCACTTGCAATTTTTTGTGTTGGAATTGTAATAATTTTTTTTCTTGTTTTAATAGTTAATTCTAGTTGAACTTCTTCAGAAGAATAAGCTAATAATTTACCTTCAAACTTTTTCTCATCTTGAATCGGTTCATATGTTTTGATATTTACTTGCTTGCCAATTGCTTTTAAGAAATCTTGTTCTTTCTTTAATGGTCGCTCTGCACCTGGAGAGGACACATCTAAAAAGTACAGATTTTCAATCGGATCTTTTTCATCTAAGATTTCACTAAGTCTTTCACTAACTGCAGCACATTGCTCCAAATCAATTCCAGCCTCATTATCTATAAATACTCGAAGGAACCAGTCTTTTCCTTCTTTTACGTATTCGACGTCAACTAATTCTAATCCTAGTTGTTCAATTATTGGTTGTGCTAATTCTGTTACAACCTCTGTGACCTTCTTACTCAAGAAGAATCCTCCTTCCAAACATTAAAAGATGAAAATACCCTGCTATTTAGCAGGGAAATTATCTTTAGTATTTCCAATTTGCATAATTATTGTATGTAAAATTCATTTACATTAATAATTACGAAAGAGATGAATCGGGTCATTTGGGTAATAAGAAAGAGCAGGTTGCCCCTGCTCTCAAAAAAATTCCCGCGCTAAAATACATCTGTACTAACTATACCATAATTCCCAAGTTTTGCAAACCGTTAAAAGCCATCGAATAATGACAATTGATTCTGATCAGGTAAATTTTGTAAACAGCCTTGTTTATCAAGATACTCAAGAACTGTTTTTGAGATTTTACTTCTTTGTTGTAAATCTTCCTTAGATAAGAATTCTCCTTCTTCTCTAGCAATAACAATATTTTTTGCTGCATTCGTACCTAAACCTGGAATTGAATTAAATGGTGGAATTAATTTATTACCATTTACTAAGAATTCATCTGCACTTGATTTATATAAATCAATACGTTCGAACGAAAATCCTCTTTCACACATTTCTAATGCTAATTCTAAAACTGTCATTAAACTTCTTTCTTTTACAGAAGCATCTAAACCTTTAATTGCAACTTCATCTATTTTAACTTTAATAGCAGTTGGACCTGCAACCATAGCTTCAATATCAAAATCTTCGGCACGAACTGTAAAATAAGCAGCATAGTACAAAATTGGATGATGTACTTTAAAATAAGCAATACGAACAGCCATCAATACGTATGCAGCAGCATGTGCTTTTGGGAACATATACTTTATTTTTTTACAAGAATCGATATACCAAGATGGTACTTTGTTGTTTCTCATTTCCTCTTCCCACTCTGGTGGTACACCTTTACCTTTACGTACAGACTCCATTATTTTAAATGCTAATGAAGGTTCTAATCCTTGATAAATTAGATACACCATAATGTCATCACGACAACCAATAACTTCAGAAAGTGAGCACGTACCGCTGTTTATTAATTCTGACGCATTGCCTAGCCAAACATCCGTCCCGTGTGAGAGTCCTGAAATCTGAACCAACTCTGAAAATGTAGAAGGTTTTGTATCTTCAAGCATTTGTCGAACAAATTTCGTACCAAACTCAGGAATACCATACGTACCAGTTTTACAACCGATTTGATCTTCTGATACACCAAGAGGTTCTGGACCAGCAAATATTTTCATTACTTCAGGATCGTCAGTCGGAATCGTTTTCGGATCAATCCCACTTAAATCTTGAAGCATACGAATAACTGTTGGATCATCGTGTCCTAGAATATCTAGCTTTAATAAATTATCATGAATCGAGTGGAAGTCAAAATGTGTCGTTTTCCATTCTGATTTTACATCATCCGCTGGGAATTGGATTGGTGAAAAATCATAAATATCCATGTAATCTGGAACTACGATAATACCACCTGGATGTTGTCCAGTCGTTCTTTTTACGCCTGTACATCCCATCGCCAATCGATCGAACTCCGCTCCGCGTAACATTAAATTATGATCATTTGCATAACCTCGAACGTATCCATATGCAGTTTTATCTGCAACTGTACCAATTGTTCCCGCTCGATATACATAATCCTCACCAAAAAGTACCTTTGTATAGTTATGAGCAGTAGGTTGATATTCACCACTAAAGTTCAAATCGATATCGGGTACCTTATCACCTTTAAATCCAAGGAAGGTTTCGAACGGAATATCATGACCATCTTTTTTATATGAGGTACCACATTCAGGACAATCTTTATTTGGCAAATCAAACCCTGAACCAACTGAACCATCATTGAAAAACTCAGAATGCTTACAATTCGGACATACATAATGAGGCGGCAGAGGATTTACCTCTGTAATTTCCGTCATCGTTGCAACTAACGAGGAACCTACTGATCCACGTGAACCTACTAAGTAGCCATCATCCAATGATTTCTTCACTAATTTATGAGAAATTAAATAAATAACTGCGAATCCATGACCAATAATACTTTTTAACTCTTTTTCAAGTCTCGCTTCAACAATCTCAGGTAAATCTTCACCATAAATCGAACGGGCCATACTGTAGCTCATCTCACGAACTTCATCCTCGGCCCCTTCAATTTTAGGAGTATACAAGTCATCCTTAATTGGTTTAATATCTTCTATTAAACTAGAAATTTTCTTCGTGTTCGTAACAACAATTTCTTTTGCTTTCTCTTCACCTAAAAATGCAAATGCTTTAAGCATTTCATCAGTTGTTCTAAAGTGAACATCCGGTAATCTATGTCGATTTAAAGGATTTGCTCCACCTTGTGATCCAACTAATATTTTACGGTAAATTTGATCTTCTTTTTGTAGATGATGTACATTACCGGTTCCAACTACAATTTTTTCGACTTTTTCGGCCATTTTAATGAGTTTCGAAATAACTTCTCTTAAATGTTGCTCATTTCGAACGATTTCTAGTTCAACTAAATGTAAAAGTACTTCGGGAGGCATAACTTCAATATAATCATAGAATTCCATTAATTTTTCTGCTTCTTCTGGGGATTTCTGAACACTTGCTTCAAAAACCTCTCCTTTATCACACGCAGAACCTACTAATAAACCTTCTCGATGCTTCATCAGTAACGATTTAGGAACTCTCGGTACTCGGTGATGATAATGAATATGAGAAAACGAAACGATTTTAAATAGATTTTTAAGACCAGTTTCATTTGTTGCCAATAAAGTAGCATGAGATGGTCTTGCTCGTTTATACGCATCTCCTTTACCCATATTATTATTTAATTCATCATGGTAGTTCATTCCTTGCTCTGATGCATCTTTAAGCATTTTTATCATTAAAAAACCAGTCGCTTCAGCATCATAAATCGCCCTATGGTGTTGCGTTAAATTGATATCGAACTTTTTACAAAGAGTGTTAAGTCGATAATTCTTAAAATCTGGATATAAGTTACGAGCTAGTTCTAGCGTATCAATAACGCCATTCTCGGTTATTCCGATTTCATATTTTTTAAAGCCCATTTGAATGAAGCCCATATCAAAAGACGCATTGTGAGCAACTAAAATGCCATCTTCCATCCATTCTTTGAACTCGCGTAATACGATATCTATATTCGGAGCATCTTTAACCATTTCATCTGTAATCCCAGTTAGTTCAATTGTCGTTGCTGACAATGGATGATGTGGATTAGCAAAACGTTCGAATCGATCAATAATTTCTCCATTATGAATCTTTACAGCTGCTAATTCAATTATCGTATCATAAACAGCAGATAAACCTGTTGTTTCAACGTCAAATACAACATAAGTAGCATCATCTAACGATACATGGGAAGGATTGTAAGCTGTTGGTACGCCATCATTTACGAGGTTTATTTCAACTCCATAAAGTATTTTGACGCCATGCTTCTTTCCTGCGCTAAATGCATCTGGGAATGCTTGAACTACAGCATGGTCGGTAATTGCAATTGCTTCATGTCCGAATTTTCCAGCTTGTTTTACAAGATCACTTGCTGAACAAACTGAGTCCATTGAACTCATATGAGTATGAGCATGCAATTCAATTCTTCGTTCTCCTTCAGGTGCCTCATCTTTACGTTCATCTGGAGTTATTTCATTTATATCATTTGCGATCATTACAAGATCACGTACAAATGTATCGTTTTGAATGGATCCTCTAACTTTTACCCACATTCCTTTTTTAATTTTATTTAACATTGGAATGTCTTCTTTATCACGAGAGAACATTTTAACTAAGATTGAGCTTGTATAATCAGTTATTTTAAATGTAATTAGTACACGACCGCTTTTTAGTTCTCGGATTTCAGAATCGAATACAAACCCTTGAAGAATTACACGTTTTTCTTCTTCAATTATCGAGGAAATTGTATTGATTTCGTTTTCTTTAATGTAATAGCCTACAACTATTGGGCCTTGTGGTTCTTCACCATCAGCTTCTTCGGCTTCTCTCTTATCTAATTCAACTAGAACTTCCATTGCTCTTTGACGATCTTCTTCTGCCTTTTTCTCTAGAAATTCAGCTTTTTCTTCTACATTATCATTTATTTTATTTTCAAAGAAAAGTTTAGGAAAACCAACGTTTTGATATAGTTCTTGAAGCTGGGGAACATATCTCATAGTAAATGCATTTTCTTCAATCAAACTATTTAAATCAATCATAACTTTATTTTTATCAACAGATGGAATTGTTCCTTCAATATGTTGTAAAATTGGAGATTTTGATTCAATCGATTGAATCATATATGACCAATAATCGATTACTTTTTGTTCCTCTATATTCGCATTTTCAGTTTTTATCACTACAGACACATCAGCTATATGCTGAAAAGTTCTTAATAAACTTGTTATAAAAACTTGGAACGTCGAAAAAGGAAGTACATTTTCAACCTTAAATGTAAATTGCCACTTTCTTTCACTTTTATTAACTTCAAGATTTACAATTTCACCATTATTAAAATACATCTCTCGCATTTCTAACGGAAATTGAAGTTGATCCAATAAAAGTTGAAAACGTTCTTGTCGAGTTTGTCCCATTTTTTCACCAGCCTTTCGAAATTGCAACGGAATGTTCAACACATAATAGAAAGTACCCCTAAAAGAGGTACTTTCTATTTTTTATTTTAACATATTTATTTCATTAATTAAGTTAGCAATTTCTACTTCTTTACTAACTTTTCCATCTCTAGTTTTCAATTCTACGATTCCTTCTGGAGCTCGCTTACCAATTGTTACACGAACTGGAATTCCAAATAAGTCAGCGTCAGCAAATTTTACGCCTACTCGCTCGTTACGATCATCAAGTAATACATCCTGTCCATTTTCTTTTAGCATTTTATAAATATCATCTGCTAATTGAACTTGATCATCACTCTTTGTGTTTACTGTTATCACATGCACATCAAAAGGAGCTAAGTTTTTAGGCCACAGTATACCTTTTTCGTCATTATATTGTTCAACTATCGCTGCTAAAGTACGAGAAACACCGATTCCATAGCATCCCATTATAATTGGATTAGATTTACCGTTTTCATCTAAGAAAGTTGCATTCATCGACTCAGAATATTTTGTGCCAAGTTTAAATACATGGCCAACTTCTATTCCTTTGGCAAAGGCAATTATTCCTTTTCCATCTGGAGATAAGTCACCTTCTTGTATAAATCGTAAATCTACAAAATCTTTCACTGTATAATCACGATTTACTGTTACATTTATATAATGGTACCCTTCTTCGTTTGCTCCACAACAGCCATTAACAATACCTTGTATTGCATTATCCGCTAAAACAAGTAAATCAGATTTTACTCCGATCGGACCTAATGAACCAATCTCGCAATTCATTAATTCTTTTACTTCTTCCTTTGTAGCAAGTTCAACTGACAATGCGCCTAAGTAATTCTTCAATTTAATATCGTTAATTTCATGATCTCCACGTGCAAGAACAAGAACAAATTGTTCATCGGCTTTAAAAATGATCGACTTAATGCTTTTTTCAATCGGTAAGTTTAAGTAATCAATTACCTCATCAATTGTTTTTTGATTAGGTGTCGATACCTTTTGAATATCTTCCATTATTTCATCTGTTTTTTCATTAACAGTAACAACTGGAGCCATTTCGATATTTGCAGCATAATCTGACTCAGTTGAAAATGCAATCGTATCTTCTCCGATGTCTGATAACACCATAAATTCATGTGTATCTTTCCCACCCATTGCACCTGAATCAGCAACAACAGCTCTAAAGTTTAATCCGCATCGAGCAAATACATTGCTATATGCTTTAAACAAGCGATCATACACTTCATCTAAACTTTCAGAAGATGCATGGAATGAATAAGCATCCTTCATTAAAAATTCACGTCCGCGCAACAATCCAAATCGTGGACGTTTTTCATCTCTGAATTTTGATTGAATTTGATATAGTGTAATAGGTAATTTTTTATATGATTTTAACTCGTCACGGACAATTGATGTTACTACTTCTTCATGTGTAGCACCAAGTGCAAAACCACGTCCATGTCGATCGCGCAATCGCATTAATTCTGGACCAAAATTATCCCATCTACCAGACTCTTCCCATAATTCTTGAGGTTGAAGTGCAGGCATTAACATTTCCATAGCGCCAGCATTATTCATTTCTTCACGAACGATATTCGCAACTTTCTGTAGTACTTTATTCCCTAATGGTAGAAAGCTATATATTCCAGACGCATTTTGTCTAATAAATCCTGCTCTTAATAATAGTTGATGACTTCTAATATCTGCATCAGATGGTACCTCTCTAAGAGTAGGGCTATACACTATACTTTGTTTCAAAAGGATTCACCTCAAATTTCATTCTTATAAAAATAATCTTTTAATATCGTTCCATGTAACTATAATCATTAATAACATTAGTAATGCAAAGCCAATAAAGTGCACAACACCTTCTTTTTGGCGATCAATTGGTCTTCCACGTAATGCTTCTACAGCAAAGAACGTTAATCTTCCACCATCTAGTGCTGGTAATGGAAGTAAGTTCATAATTCCTAAGTTGATACTTAAAAATGCTGCCCATTTCATTAAGTAGAAAATACCAGATTGAGCTGCTTGATCTGTAACTTGATAAATCCCTACAGGACCTGAAAGATTATTTATCGAGAATTTCCCAGTTACAAGTTGCCCAACTGCAAGAACAATTTCTTTTGTCCATCCAACTGTTTCTGTTACACCATATTTAATTGAAGCAAAAACATTCTTTTCAACCGGTGCATATACACCAATTAATCCGTTCACTTTATTTTCGATTTTTTCTGCTTTTGGAGTGATAGGTAATTTGATCACTTTATTATCTCGTTTCACTTCAAATAACAATTCTTTACCTGGACTTTCTCTTACTACTTTTACAACTTCAGCCCATTTTGTAACTTCTTTGTTATCAATTGAAAGTACGACATCACCCGTTTTAAGTCCTGCGGTTGAAGCTGCTCCATTTGGTAGTAACTTACCAATTTTTGCATCATCTACAGGAGTACCTTGTAATATTCCTAAGAGAATAAAAATAATTAACGCCAAGATAAAATTCATCATTGGACCAGCAAAAATTGCAATTGCTCGTTTACCAACTGATTTACTATTAAACTGGCGATTATAAGGTGCAATTTGATGGCCTTGACCTTCACTATAAACAAACGCTTTTTCGTTAACAATAAACGTTGTAGGTACTTCAGTTCCTTCTTCAATACCGATTATTTCCAACTTATGTTCTAAATCAAGTGAATCAACTTCTACAAAACGAAGATCTTGAAAACGATCAAATTGATCAACAACTATCTTTGTCACTTCACCGATAATGTTAAATTGTAATCCAATATGTGATCCTGGCTTAACTTGTACCATTTCTGGGTCTTCGCCTGCATAACGAACATATCCACCCAATGGTAGTAATCTAATTGTATAAGTCGTTTCATTTCGATAAAAAGAAAAAACTTTAGGACCAAATCCAATTGCAAATTCTCTACATAATATCCCTGCTCGCTTTGCAAAATATAAATGTCCCAATTCATGGAAGAATACTAGAACTCCAAAAATCACAATAAACGCAATGACTGTATTCATATTATTACCACCCTTACTTTATTTGTGATGAAACGAATTTTCTTGTTTGGTCATCAATTGCTCGAATTTCTTCTAATGAAGGCTTGCTTATTACATCGTGTTTTTCGAGAGCATCTTCAATTAAATTTTCGATTTGTAAGAATGATATTTTATTTTGAAGGAATGCACTAACGGCTTCCTCATTTGCAGCATTTAAAACGGTAGGAAGACTTCCACCAATTTTCCCTGCATGAAATGCAAATTCTAAACATTTAAATCTGTTAAAATCCATTTTTTCAAAGTGTAGCTTTCCAAATTTAATCAAATCAAGTGAATTATGATTTTTAACTGGTTTTCGAGATGGATAGTTTAGCGCGTAGGCAATTGGTACTCTCATATCTGGTGTACCAAGTTGTGCCATAACACTTCCATCTTGAAATTCAACCATAGAATGAATTACACTTTCACGATGAAGTAGAACTTGGATCTTTTCATAAGGCATATTAAATAACCAATGCGCTTCAATTACTTCTAATCCTTTATTCATCATTGTCGCTGAATCAATCGTAATTTTAGCTCCCATTGACCAGTTTGGATGATTCAGAGCATCCGCTACTGTAACATTTTCTAACTGATTTCTTGTTTTATCTCTAAAACTCCCACCTGAAGCTGTAATAATTAATTTATGTATTTCTTTAGTATTTTCTCCGTTCAAACACTGAAAGATAGCTGAATGCTCACTATCAACCGGTAAAATTGAAACACCATACTTTTCTGCTTCAGCCATTACGATATGACCAGCAGTAACTAATGTTTCTTTATTTGCTAATGCAATTGTTTTCTTATTTTGGATTGCTTTCATTGTTGGAACTAGACCTACACTTCCAACAACTGCATTTACTAATATCGTACTATCATGGTGAACTGCTACTTCAATTAGTCCTTCTTCACCATATAAAATTTTAGTAGCTGAAGGAATATCTAATTTTTTAAGTTTTTCAGCTTCTTCTTTGCTTGCCACTGAAACTAGTTTTGGTTGAAATTCTAAAATTATTTTGTATAATTCTTCAATATTTTTACCGGCAGAACATGCTACTAGTTCAAAATCATTAGATTGATTTCTAATAATATCAAGAGTCTGTATGCCTATTGAACCAGTTGCTCCAAGTAAGCTGATTTTCTTCATTTGGTATGTCTCCTTAACTACTTAAAACTAACCCTAAATTACATATAGTAAATAAACGATTGGCAATGTAAAAATGATACTGTCAAATCTGTCTAAAATACCACCATGACCAGGTAATAATTGACCCGAATCTTTTACACCGTAATATCTTTTATATGCAGATTGTACAAGATCTCCTAATTGACCAAAAATTGATACTAGTATAGCTACTAATATTAAATAGAGAATCGAATAATCTAAAGTTAACACAATCGATAAAATAATCGCAACTACAATGGCACATATAATTCCACCAATAGATCCTTCAATCGTTTTGTTTGGACTAATATCTGGCCATAGTTTAGTTTTACCTGTTGCTTTTCCAATAAAATAAGCGCCAGAATCAGTTGCCCATATAACAAATAATGGGAAGAAAAAGTATGAAAGACCCATATTTCTTATTTCATACATATAATGGAATCCTAAGCCTACATATAAACTAGATAGGATTACAAATGAAGCATCTTCAAAAGTAAATGTATTCTTTGTAATTACTGTATATGTTAAAAGTAATAGGATTAGCACGTTCGAAATTTCAGTTTTCCCAATTAGTTCTGGAAAAATCAGATCCGATACCTCAGTTGGAGTAATTGCTACCCATGTTAATATCAATCCAAGTACACATTGTGCACTATTTAGATTAAATTTCTTCATACGCATTAATTCAAAATAACCAATTGATCCTAAAGCAAAAACTAGTAAACCAAATGGCCATTTCCCGAAATAAACTAACCCTAAAAATAATGCTCCAGCTATAACTCCTGTTATAATACGCTGTTTCAATTTCGTTCACCACTTTCTTAAATACCGCCATATCTTCTTGCTCGATTTTGATATTCTTTTACTGCTTCGATTAATGATTCTTCAGTAAAATCAGGCCATAATACATCTGTAAAATATAATTCCGAATAAGCAATTTGCCATAACATAAAATTACTAATTCGGAGTTCCCCACTCGTACGAATTAACAAATCGGGATCTTTTAAATCACTTGTCATTAAATAGTCATTAAACAACTGATCATTAATATCTTCATGATTTAATTTTTTATTTAATACATCTGTAGAAATCTTTTTAACAGCAGAAATAATTTCATCACGCGATCCGTAATTTAAGGCAAAATTTAAAATCATCCCTGTATTATTCTTTGTTTCTTCTACTGCTTTTAATACTGCATCTATTGTATAACTTGGAAGTTGTTCTTTATTTCCTGTTAGTCTTACTTGAACATTTTCTTCAATTAATTCAGGTAAAAACGTCCCTAAAAATTCTTGTGGAAGTTTCATTAAAAATTCTACTTCAGTTTTAGGTCTTTTCCAATTCTCAGTAGAAAATGCATATAAAGTTAAGGTTTTTACACCTAAGTGACTCGCAGTTCTAGCGATTGTACGAACAACCTTCATTCCTTCATAATGGCCTTTAATCCTCGGTAGATTTCTTTTTTGTGCCCATCGACCGTTTCCATCCATAATGATTGCAATATGTTCTGGTATTACTCCATTCTCACCTATTACTTGTGAATTTGGAGGTACACTCTTCTCTCGCTTTTTTCTTTTCAAGAAAGAAAATAATTTAAACATCTTTAATCCTCCGTTTAAGTACATCTAATTACAATATTGAGTAAAAAAACCCCCTTAAACAGAGGGTCTTTTTACTCAAAGCGCTTAGTCAATTTAATTATATGATATAAAAGAAAAAATTTAATACCATTAATACGAATAATTTAGGAACAATTACTAAGCGCTATAGTAAGATATACCTTGCAAAGCAGTATTAAACTTCCATTATCTCTTTTTCTTTATCTTTAGTGATTCCATCGATTTTTTCGATATGAGAATCAGTTTGTTTTTGAATATCCTCTACAAGACCACGTAGTTCGTCTTCAGTAATATCGCCATTTTTCTCAGCTTTTTTAAGATCGTCATTTGCATCACGACGAATATTACGTACTGCAACTTTTGCATCTTCAGCTGATTTTTTGACTACTTTCACTAAATCACGACGACGCTCTTCTGTTAAAGGCGGGAATGCGATTCTAATAACAGTTCCATCATTAGATGGATTTAAACCTAAATCAGCTTTTTGGATTGCTTTATCCATTTCAGAAATCATTGTTTTATCGTAAGGTGTAATTAATAATAATCTAGCTTCAGGTACTGATATATTAGCCATTTGGTTTAATGGCGTTGGAGCACCATAATATTCAACTGAAACTTTATCTAAAATAGCTGGATTCGCGCGACCCGCACGAACAGTTGCTAACTCTCTTGAAAATGCAGAAACTGCTTTAGTCATTTTTTCTTTTGCTAAAGAGATGATTTGATTTGACATCGTTATTTCCCCTTTACTATAGTTCCGATATTTTCGCCTAAAACGGCACGTTTAATATTTCCTTCTTCCATAATTGAGAATACAATTAAAGGAATGTCATTGTCCATACATAATGAAGATGCAGTTGAATCCATAACACCTAAGCCTTCTTTAAGTACATCTAAATATGTAAGAGTTTCGTATTTAACTGCATTTTTATCGATTGATGGGTCTGCAGTGTATACTCCATCTACATTGTTTTTCGCCATTAAAATAACGTCTGCTTCGATCTCTGCAGCACGTAATGCAGCTGTCGTATCTGTTGAGAAGTACGGATTTCCAGTACCAGCAGCGAAAATAACTACGCGTTTCTTTTCTAAATGACGAATTGCTTTACGGCGAATATATGGCTCTGCAACTTGACGCATTTCGATAGATGATTGAACACGAGATTGAACACCTAATGTCTCAAGGCTATCTTGAAGTGCTAATGAGTTCATGACAGTACCTAACATACCCATATAATCTGCTGTAGCTCTATCCATGCCCATCTCACTACCAGTTTTTCCACGCCAAATGTTACCTGCACCAACTACGACAGCAACTTCAACATCAAGTTCTGCAATTTCTTTTACCTGTTCAGCAATTGATTTAATAACTGAAGGATTAATACCAAATCCTTGACCTCCAGCTAAAGCTTCTCCACTAAGCTTTAATACTACGCGATTATACTTTGCATTACTCATAATTACCTCCATATGCGTACTTACTTATGTATTCTCTAGCTTTAAAAAATAGGGAACACTAAGTGTCCCCTATTCATTCATGTAACTAATTAGTTACCTTTTACTTGATTCATTACTTCTTCAGCAAAGTTATCTTCACGTTTTTCTAAGCCTTCTCCAACCTCGAAGCGAACAAATGATTTAACTGTTCCACCAGCAGATTTTACGAATTGACCTACTTTAACATCTGGGTTTTTAACGAATGATTGATCTAATAAGCAAATTTCTTCAAAATATTTACCAATACGGCCTTCAACCATTTTAGCAACAATATTTTCAGGTTTTCCTTCGTTTAATGCTTGTTGAGTTAAGATTTGACGCTCATGCTCAATTTCATCTTGAGAAACAGCATCACGAGAAATGTATTTAGGGTTGATAGCTGCAATGTGCATTGAAACATCTTTCGCAACTTCTTCATTTGTAGTTCCTTCAACAACTGTAAGTACACCAATACGACCACCACTGTGTAAGTACGCACCGAATGCATCAGCATCAGTTTTTGAAACTTGTTCAAAACGACGTAAAGAGATTTTTTCTCCGATTTTAGCGATTGCATGGTTGATGAAAGTTTCAACTGTTTCACCATTAGCCATTGTTTGAGCTAAAGCTTCTTCAACAGTAGCAGGTTTATTAGCAACGATGTGTTTTGCTAAAGCAGCACCTAATTCTTTAAAGCCTTCGTTTTTAGCAACGAAATCAGTTTCTGAGTTAACTTCTAAAAGTACAGCTTCGTTACCAGCAACTTCTACGAAAGTTAAACCTTCAGCAGCGATACGATCGTTTTTCTTAGCAGCTTTTGCGATACCTTTTTCACGAAGGTAGTCAATTGCTTGATCCATATCTCCGTTTGTTTCAGTTAACGCTTTTTTACAATCCATCATACCAGCGCCAGTTTTTTCACGTAATTCTTTTACCATTTGTGCAGTAATTGCCATTATATTCATCTCCTATATGTAAGCTTATTTTATTCAATCATTTATAAAGATAAACATATTATTTATAATAGTTCACCTTAAAAAAAGGTGATAAAAGGCTAAACCCTCTTATCACCTTTAACTTCATTAAGCAGTTGTTTCTTCGCCTTGTTTCGCTTCAAGAATCGCATCTGCCATTTTTGATGTAAGAAGTTTTACAGCTCTAATAGCATCGTCGTTTGCTGGGATAACGTGATCGATTTCATCTGGA
>Ga0102589_1001917_pt1 | contig 25867 bp, 22 predicted proteins | sample AraplaMF_Col_mLB_FD_76858 | JGI IMG/M metagenome (GOLD analysis project Ga0102589, IMG submission 76858) | Arabidopsis root microbial communities from the University of North Carolina, USA - plate scrape MF_Col_mLB | ecosystem: Host-associated > Plants > Roots > Endosphere | place: USA... | reverse complement strand
CGGCCGGACTGCAACGCGAACTCGCCGGCGAGCAGCGCCTCCAGCGAAGCGCCGGTCGGGTCGGTAGGGGACGGCGGCGGCGTCTTCTGCGCCGCCAGCAGTGGCGCGAAGGCGGAAGCAACTACGAGGGCGAAACAGAGCGTGCGCGAGGCAGCGGGCATTCGAACGGGCCTGAAGGAAGCCGGGACGGGATGGGGCCGGTAGAATGTCGGCCTCCGGGTAGCCAGCAGCTTATCGCAAGCACCTGAACGAAGGTCCGGCGTCAATGAGTTTGTTCGTACTAGGCATCAACCACCAGACCGCGCCGGTCAGCCTGCGCGAACGCGTGGCGTTTTCGGCCGCCACGGTGCCGGCCGCGCTGGATGCCCTGAAGACGCTCCCGCAGGTGCAGGAAGTCGCCCTGCTCTCCACCTGCAACCGGACCGAGCTGTACGCCGTATCCCACGACGACGGCCAGGCGCTGGCCGACTGGCTCGCCACGCATCCGGATGACATCGGCGACCTGCACGCCTACCTCTACCGCCATCGCGATGCCGATGCCGTCCGCCACCTGTTCCGCGTGGCGACCGGCCTGGATTCGCTGGTGCTGGGCGAACCGCAGATCCTCGGCCAGGTAAAAGATGCGTGGGCGACCGCGCGCCACGCCGGCACGCTGGGCAGCCAGCTCGACCGCCTGTTCCAGCACGCCTTCACCACCGCCAAGCGCGCGCGCACCGACACGCGCATCGGCGCGAACCCGGTGTCCGTCGCCTCCGCCGCGGTGCGCCTGGCGCAGGAATCCTTCGCGCGACTGGAAGAGTCCACCGTGCTGCTGGTCGGCGCCGGCGAGACCATCGAACTGGCCGCGCGTCACCTCGTGCAGGCGCGCGCCAAACGGCTGCTGGTCGCCAACCGCACGCTCGCGCACGCGCAGGAACTGGCCAGCCGGCACGGCGGTTTCGCGCTGCCGCTGAGCGAGATCGACAAGCACCTGGGCGAAGCCGACGTGGTGATCTCCGCCACCGCCAGCCGCGACCCGATCCTGCAGCGCCCGCAGGTCGCCGCCGCGCTCGCCACGCGCAAGCACCGGCCGATGCTGCTGCTCGACCTCGCCGTGCCGCGCGACATCGCCGCCGACGTGGCCGAACTGAAAGACGTCTTCCTCTACACGGTCGACGACCTGGAACGCGCCATCGAGGACAACCGCCGCAGCCGACGCGAAGCCGCGACGGAAGCCGAGGCGATCGTCGAACTGCAGGTGGCGCGCTTCACCGAAACCATGGTCGCCAGCACGCGCACCGAGCCGCTCAAGCGTCTGCGCGCGCATGGCGAAGCGGCGAAGGCCGATGTGCTCGCGCGTGCGCAGCAGCAGCTCGCGGCCGGGCAGGATCCGGCCGAGGTGCTGAATTTCCTCGCGCACACATTGACCAACCGACTGCTGCATGCGCCGACGATCGCGTTGCGCGAGGCCGCGCTCACCGGCAATGCGGAACTCGCACGCGCGGCGGAGAAGCTGTTCGCCGAAAGCGAAGTGGATCGCAACGGGAAACTCGTGGAAGGAAACGGCAAGCCCGAGGCCTAGCGACGTCTACGTCGACTTGCCTCGTCCGTTTCCCGCTCCTCCACACCGGTTTCCCCGCCCCATGACGCCCAGCCTGCGCCGCAAACTCGAAGCCCTCGCCGAACGTCGCGAAGAACTCGAACGCCTGCTCTCCGACCCGGGCGTCATCGGCGATGCGGACCGCTTCCGCCGTTTCTCGCGTGAATTCGCCCAGCTCGAACCCGTCGCCAGCGCGCTGAAGGCCGAAGCGCAGGCGAAGGACGACCTCGCCGCCGCGCAGGCGATGCGCGAGGACCCCGAACTGGCCGAACTCGCGCAGGACGAGATCACCGCCGCGCAGGAACGCCTCGAACGCCTGGACGCGGAACTGCTCGCGCATCTGATCCCGAAGGATCCGCGCGACGAAGGTGACCTCTACCTGGAAGTGCGCGCCGGAACCGGCGGCGACGAAGCGGCGATCTTCGCCGGCGACCTGTTCCGCATGTATGCGCGTTACGCGGAGCGGCAGGGTTGGAAGGTCGAGATCGAATCCAACAGTCCCGGCGAGCACGGCGGCTTCAAGGAAGTCATCGCGCGCGTGGAAGGCCGTGGTGCGTATTCGCGGCTGAAGTTCGAATCGGGCACGCATCGCGTGCAGCGCGTGCCGGAAACCGAATCGCAGGGCCGCATCCACACCTCGGCGGCGACGGTGGCGATCATTCCGCTGGAATCCGAGGGCGACCCGCAAATCGAGATCAACCCCGCCGACCTGAAAGTCGACACGTTCCGCTCCAGCGGCGCGGGCGGCCAGCACGTGAACAAGACCGAGTCGGCGATCCGCATCACCCACGTTCCCAGCGGACTGGTGGTCGAGAGCCAGACCGAACGCAGCCAGCACGCCAATCGCGACAAGGCGATGAAGCGCCTGACCGCGATGCTGGCCGAAGCGGCGGCGGCGAAGGCGGCGGCGGCGCAGGCGTCGATGCGCAAGTTGCAGGTCGGCAGCGGCGATCGCAGCCAGCGCATCCGCACGTACAACTTCCCGCAGGGGCGCATCACCGACCACCGCGTCGAAGGCCTCACGCTGTACGACCTGCCCAATGTGATCCAGGGCGACATGGATGAGCTGGTGGCGCGCCTGCAGCATGAGCATCAGGCCGATGAGCTGGCGCGGTTGACGCAGGAAAGCTGACGTTGATTCTGATCTAGCCCTTCTCCCGTTTACGGGAGAGGGGTTGGGGTGGGCCTTGAGCCCCTCTCCCACCGGGAGAGGGGTTTGGGGTGAGGGGTAACGGAGCGTCAAGTTCAAAACAGCAGTGCAGTAAGGCACTGCGGTTCAAAGGGAGACCCTCCGTTACCCTTCATCCGCCCTACGGGCACCTTCTCCCGAAGGGAGAAGGATTAGAGGGCGCCAACCGCAACAGTCAAAGTCCGGCATCACCGCCCACCGCTACAATCGCCAAACCCCGAGCACGGACACGCCCCATGCCCCTCGCGATCAAGCGCGCCACGCTGGACGACCTCGACGCCGTAGTGCCGCTGTTCGATGCCTATCGTCGTTTTTACGAACAGCCGACGGACGAAGCGCGCGGCCGGGACTTTCTCACTGCGCGAATCAACGCGAACGAATCCGTGATCCTGCTCGCGACGGACGGCGATCGCGCCATCGGTTTCACCCAGCTCTATCCGATGTTCTCCTCCGTGCGCACCGGCCGCCTGTGGATCCTCAACGACCTCTACGTCGACGCCAGCGCACGTCGCAGCGGCGCAGGCCGCGCGTTGCTCGAAGCCGCTGCGGACTTCGCACGTAACGACGGTGCCGTCGGCATCGTGCTGGAAACCACGCGCGACAACGCCACCGCCCGCGCGCTCTATCGCAACGCGGGCTGGGAAGAAGCGGACACGCAGTGGTACTCGCTGTCCTTCACGCAGCCTGCGGCATGAACCAACCCGGCGATCCGCGCATCGAGTTGCGCCGCGCACTGGAGCGCAATCCCGGCGACGGCTTCGCGTGGATCCTGCTGGCCGAACACGAACTCGATCGCGGCGATGCGCTCGCCGGTGAAGCCGCCGCACGACGCGCACTGGCGTTGCGGCCCGGGCATCCGGAAGCGCTCGCACGCCTCGGCCGCGCGCAATGGATGCAGGGCCGTCGGGACGACGCCGTCGCCAGCCTTCGCGCCGCGTCGAACAACGCGCCCGACCATCCCGGCATCGCCGTGTGGCTCGCGCATGCGCTGGAAGACGTCGGCGAAGCCGAAGCCGCTTCGGATTCGTATGCACGCGCGCACGCGCTGGCGCCGCAGGAACCGCAGATCGCTGCCTACCTTCTCGCGTGGCGGCGCAAGCTGTGCGACTGGCGCGGTCTGGACGCGCTCGCCGCACAGGTGCGTAACGCGGTGAACCAGGGCACGGCATCGGTCGAACCGTTCGCCTTCCTCAGCGAGGACGCCACCGCCGCCGAACAGCTGCGCTGCGCGCGCCTTCGCGCCGGCGCGCTTGTGCAACAGATCCGCCCGATGCCGCCCGCGCCGTCGCGTACGCATGAACGGTTGCGCGTCGGGTTTCTCTCCAACGGATTCGGCGCGCATCCGACCGGATTGCTGACCGCCGCACTGTTCGAACAGTTGCGCGAACTCGATCCATTCGACCTGCATCTGTTCGCCCTGAATCCCGACGATCGCAGCCCGATCCGTGCGCGCCTCGACGCCGCCGCACACACGCTGCACGATGTCGCGCAGCAACCACACGCACGCGTCGCGCAGCGCATCCGCGATACCGGCACCGACGTGCTGTTCGACCTGCGTGGCTGGGGCGGCGGCGGCACGCCGGAAGTGCTGGCGATGCGTCCTGCGAACGTGCAGGTGAACTGGCTCGCGTACCCGGGCACGTCGGGCGCACCGTGGATCGACTTCGTGCTGGCCGATGCGTTCGTGTTGCCGACGTCGATCGAACGCGACTTCAGCGAACGCGTCGTGCGTTTGCCACGCTGCTTCCAGCCTTCGGACATGACGCGCGCGATTCCGCCGCCGCCCTCGCGCGCCGAGTGCGCGCTGCCCGAAGACGCGGTCGTGTTCTGCTGCTTCAACAACAGCTACAAGCTCAATCCGCGCAGCATGGCACGTGCGTTCGCCGTGTTGCGCGACGTGCCCGGCAGCGTGCTGTGGCTATTGTCCGGGCCCGGCAACGCCGATGCTCGGCTTCGCGCCGCCGCACAAGCCAGCGGCGTCGATCCGCAGCGCCTGGTGTTCATGCCGAAGCAGCCGCATGCGGCCTACATGGCGCGGCTGCAGCATGCCGACCTGTTCCTCGATACCGAACCCTACAACGCCCACACCACCGCTTCCGATGCGCTGTGGGCCGGCTGCCCCGTGCTGACGCGGCCGGGCGACACGTTCGCCGCGCGCGTGGCAGGCAGCCTGAATCATCATCTGGGCCTGGACGAAATGAACGTCGACAGCGACGACGCCTTCATCGCGCGCGCCATCGCCCTCGGCCGCGACCGGTCGAAACTTCGCGACCTGCGCGCTCGCCTGGCGCAGCGCCGCGGCGACGAAGGCCTGTTCGACATGGCCGGTTTCGCCCGCGATTTCACCGACGCCGTGCGCGCCATGGCGCGTTCCGCCATCGCCTAGGAGTACGCTTCCCCCATGACCGCGACGACCGACCTGATCCCGCTGAACCTGTGCGTGCTGACCGTGTCCGACACGCGCACGCTCGCCGAAGACACTTCCGGCGACTACCTCGTGCAGTCGCTCGCCGACGCCGGCCACCATCTCGCCGAACGCGCGTTGCTGAAGGACGACCGCTACCAGCTGCGCGCCGTGGTGTCGCGCTGGATCGCCGATGAAGGCGTGGACGGCGTTCTGGTCACCGGCGGCACCGGTTTCACGGGCCGCGACTCCACGCCCGAAGCGCTGCTGCCGCTGCTGGATAAACAGATGGACGGCTTCGGCGAATTGTTCCGCGCGGTGAGCCTGGAAGAGATCGGCACCTCGACGCTGCAATCGCGCGCGTTCGCCGGGCTGGCGAACGGCACGTTCGTGTTCGCGTTGCCGGGTTCCACGTCGGCCTGCCGCACGGCGTGGGAGAAGATCATCCGCTCGCAGCTGGATTCGCGCACCAGACCCTGCAACCTCGCGACGCTGCGGCCGCGCCTGCGCGAGCGCTGACGCGCGCGTAACCTTGCCTGCGTCACCGTCGTAATCGTTGGTTCGATCATCGGGCGGAGTGAACATGTCGCTGGACACCACGTTGCGGTTGCTTGCCAAGGCCAGCGGCATGAGCGCCGCGGACATCGCCACCGCGATTCCCCGCGCGGGCGCGGCGACGGTCAGCGCCTGGCTTCGCGGCGAGAAGCTGCCCGGGCGCGAACAGCTCGACGCCCTCGCCCGCGCGTTCGGCGTGCCCGCCGGCGCGTTGCTGTCGGAGCTGGCCAGCACCCTCGATCCTGCGCGCACGCAGGGCGAACACGACCTGCTCGCCGCGTATCGCGCACTGGATTCGCGCCAACAGGGCGCGCTGCTGGAAGTCGCGCGCAGCATGGCCGGAACGAAGCGTCGCGCCGCATCGAAATCGAACGCGGGCGCCGGATCGCGTGCACGCACCCGCCGGAGCACCGTCTGATGGCCAAGCTCAAGCGCAAGGAATACGAAGCCGAACTGCAGCCGCTGCAGGTCGAACTGGTCGAGATGGCGCGCTGGCTCAGCGATACCGGCAAACGCCTGGTCGTGCTGTTCGAAGGCCGCGACACCGCCGGGAAGGGCGGCGCGATCGAGGCCATCGCCGAACATCTGAACCCACGCCAGTGCCGCGTCGTGGCGCTGCCGAAGCCGGCCGATCGCGAACAGACGCAGTGGTACTTCCAGCGATACGTCCCCCATCTGCCGGCGGCCGGCGAGATCGCGCTGTTCGACCGCAGCTGGTACAACCGCGCCGGCGTCGAACAGGTGATGGGTTACGCCACCCCCGAACAGGTGCGCACGTTCCTGCGGCAGGCGCCGGTGTTCGAACAGCTCCTGGTCGACGACGGCGTGCTGCTGTTCAAGTACTGGCTGTGCTGCGATCAGGCCAAGCAGGAAGAACGTTTCGCCGAACGGCTGCAGGATCCGCTCAAGCGCTGGAAGCTGTCGCCCATCGACGTCGCCTCGCGCGAGCGTTATGGCGATTACACCAAGGCGCGCGAGGCGATGCTCAAGGCCACGCACACCGAACATGCGCCGTGGACACTCGTGGAATTCAACGACCAGCGACGCGGACGCCTCGCGCTGATCCGCGACCTGCTTTCGCGCATTCCCGACAAGCGCGTGCCGGAACACTGCCTCGAATTCCCGCCGATCGAGGGCAAGCTGAAGCGGGAACGCTACACGGTCATCGAGCCGATCGTGCCCGACGAGGATTGACGCGCCTCACCAGTTCCAGCGGAAGCCGAGCTTGCCGTCCCACGCATCGAAGCGGCTGCCGCCGAAACTGCGCTGGTAGCCGAGGTTCGCGTACACCGTGGTGTTGCGGCCGATCTGTCGCGTCGCGCCTGCGTTCAACTGCCACCACGTGCCGGAGATATCGGCCAGGAACGGAAGGTCGACCTCACCGGCCGAGAACAGCGTCAACGGCTCGCCCTTGAACTCGTGCCACACGTTCGCGCGCAGCCAGCCGGTCATCAGGCGCGGCGCGCCGTCGGCGGTGGGATCGAGCTGCCAGTCCTTCGCCCACCGCACACCCAGTCGCACGGCAAGCGATTCGGCGTCGCGGAAGCGCACCCGCGCGATCGTGTCGTCGCCTTCGAAGTCGTCCACGCGCTGGTAGACGATCTGGAACTGCGGCTCGAGCAGGCGCTCCTCGCGATGGAACGGCCAGCCGCCTTCCAGCGACACGGCCCAGCCGAAGGTGTCGGCGTTCAAGCGCAGGCCGCGGATCGAATGCGATTCCAGGTCGCTCCAGGTGCCCTGCACCACCGCATCGAGGTAGCCGCCTTCCGGCCAGAAATGCGTCCAGTACGCGCCCAGCGACGTCGCATCGACCTTGTCCTTGCCCACGCGGATGCGGTTGTAGTGCGTGACGTCGCTCTTGATGCGTCCTTCGCTCAGGTACAGGCCGGCGTGGTCGCGATGCCCATCATCGTGCTGTTCGCGATAGACGTCGGTACCCGCCTGCAGTGCGAGCACGTCGTAGTCGTACTTCGGACCGGACCCGAGGATCCCGCGACGATCGCCTTCGACATTGCCGTCCTCGCCGATCACGCGCACCCACGCGCCGTTGAACGACGTGCGCGATTGCAGGTCGTCGCGATCGCGCAGCTGTTCTTCCTCGCCGACGCGCTCGTGCAGGTTGCCCAGCGTCGCCCACCCCATGCGCAGCGCCATCGCCGGCAACGCGGCGTACAGCGAAACCTCCGCGCGGTAGTTCGGAACCGGCGGCGGCAGCGGCGTCGGCGGATCCGGCGGCGTGGGATGCGGTGGCGCCGGAGGGTCCGGTGGCGTGGGCGGTGTCGGCGGCTCCGGAGGATCGGGCGGCGTCGGCGGCGGATCCGGCGGATCGGGGTCCGGCGGGGTCGGATCGGGCGGCGGAGCGGGCGGCTGGTCGCAACCGGGATTGGACGGATCGAGGGTGCAGTCGATCGTCGAACGCAGGTACCAGTTCGACGGGCTCGCGCCATCGCGGCTGCCGCGCTGGAGCGTGTATTCGTACGCACCGGCAAGGACCAACGAGCCTAGCGCGAACGAATCGGCGTTCGTCGCGCCGCCGTTGATGGCATCGACCACCAGGATGCCGTCGTCTTCCGTCAACGCGCCGGGGCCACCGGCGTTGGCGATCGACAGCGCCGCACTGCCCGTCGCCGATCCGCCATCGATCATCAGCACGTCCGAGGGCGAACCATCGGCGCCGAGATAGGTGTTCATCGCGACCAGGCCGCTGCCGGCGATGTAGTTGCGCGTGGACAGCACTTTGAAATTGCCGTTCACCGGTGGCGCGAAGGCGACCACGCCGTGGTTGGTGAGGTCGTTGGTGAGCAGCGAGTCGGCGGTGACCGTCCACTGGCTGGTCGCGTCGATCGACGCATTCGTGACGCGGTACGCCGCGCCCGTCCATTGCGTGCGGTCGGCCAGGTCGATGTCCAGCTCCGCACCAGTATCGGCGTACGCGTTGCCGGTCAGGCGGCTGGCGCCGGTGGCGGCGAGGTTCAACCGCGTCTGCGTCCCGGACGTGAGTGCCACGGCGTACAGCAGGTAACCCGAACCGGCGCTCACGCTGGCGGCGTTGGACATCGCCATGTCGAACAGGCCGTCGACGATGATGGTGTTGCCCAGCTCGCTGGAAAGCGTGCCGCCGCTCATCGTGACGCGGTTGGTGTTGGCCGATCCGAGCCCCGTGGAGGAGATGCCGCGCGTCGTCGCGCCCGTCGCGCGCACCGTGCTGCCGGTGAGGTTGATCGTACCCGGTGCGGTGAAGGTTTCCAGACGCAGTGCCGCGCTGCCGCCGGAGGTGTTCACCGTGGTGGTGTTCGCGTCGATCCTGCCGTTCGACACGACCATCAGTCCGCGCGATTGCGAACCGGTCGTCGTGACCGTGTTGTTGTTCAGCACGATGCGGCTGTCGCCCGCGCCGTTCTGCCCCGCGTACGCACCGATGCCGTTGATGGTGGGCACGTTGATCGTGGTGCCGTTGCTGGTGATGAGCGCCTGCGCGTCGGCGGTACCGCCCTGGACACCGGTACTGGCGCGCAGCGCAGCATGAGGGGTGCTGACGGTGCCGGTGAACGACGGTCCGATCGACGAAGTCGCAGAGGCCAGCGTGTTGCTGGTCAGGATGCGGTAGGCCGGATAATGCGTCTCGCTGGAGCTCACATAGACATCGCCGAGCGTGATGACGCTCGCGCCGTTGAGCGTGACCGTCGCATCCGCGCTCGTGTTCCCGCCGAAGGTGGTCGCGCCGGAAATCGCCCACACGCCGCCACCGACGCCCGCGCCGGCGATGGTGAGGTTCTGGAACGTCGCGTTGGCGTTGTTCGCCGCGACGACGCCAAGGCTGGAGTTCGCGCCGGTACCGACCGACGCCGGCGAGGTGTTGAAGTTGAGCCGCAGTCCGCTGGCGAGCGAGGCCGTCGTGTTGTCGACCGTGACGCCGACGCTGCCCGTGCCGTCGTGATCGATGACGAATGCGGCCGGCAGGTTCACCTGTCCGCCGTCGTGCAGGTAGATGCCCATCGCGTTGTTGCCGCGAAGGCGCACGCTCGTCGGACCACTGACGGTGATCGCGCTGCCCGTCCCGGCACCGAGGCCGATGGCCTGGTTCGCGGCCGTATTGATGCTGACGTTGCCGAGCAGGTTGATGGTGCCGCCGCTGTCGGCAATGGCGCCCTGGCCGTTCGTCGTCGACGCGTTATTGTTGAGATACGCCGTGTTCGATGCATCGATGCGGCCGCCGAGTGCGATCAGTCCGCCGCCCAGGCCGTTGCCGACGAGATTTCCCGAGCTGAGGAAGATCGAACCGCCCGTGTTGGCGAGGATCGCGTGCCCGCTCGTGGTCGTTACCGCGAGTCCGCTGTTCGCCTGGATCACGCCCGTCCCGCTGGCCTGCAGCCCGTTTCCGCTGGCGGTGATGAAGTGCACGGCGCCGGGCGATGAGCCTAGGTTGCCATCGATGGCGAGCGTGCCACCGGTGACGTTCGCGCCAGCATTGGAACCGGTGGAGGTCACGTCGGTCCCGCCGACGACCTCCTGCGTGCCGCTGGACACGTTGACGGGCCCCGCAACCGGTCCGGGCCCGATCGCGAAGGCCGGCATGCAGGTCAGCAACAACGTTCCGGGGAGGAAGACGCGGGGGAGCCCGGCCGATGCCAGGGCCGCGCCGATGCCGCGGGCAAGACGATGACGCTGCTTCCATCGCGCGCAGTCGCGCGGCCCACAGGCCTGGTCCATGGAGCGATCCTTGATCCGTGGCGACCCATCCCGGTCGTCGCGGGTCAGTGTCCGGCAGGGATCGTGAAAGCGCGCGTCACAAAGTCGAATACGCCGCATTCAACAATGTGAAGCCAGCAGCGTTCCCGTCGCGCGAATTCAGATCGCGCGGAAGCCCTCGCCCGCTTCATCGTCGCGCGCGGGCAGGCGCTCCAGGTCGTCCACGCGCGCCATCGGCGGGCCTTCGCGCAGCCACGCGGCGAGTTCGTCGATCGCCGCCTCGTCGCCCGCCGCCAGCACTTCCACGCGACCGTCCGGCAGGTTCTTCGCGAACCCCCGCAGGCCCAGCGCCTGCGCACGATCGCGCGCGGAGGCGCGGAAGAACACGCCCTGCACCTTGCCGCTCACGACGAAGCGCGCGGCGCTCACGACTGCGGCGCCGACTGCGGTCCGCCCGCCTTCGCGATCGCCGCTTCGATGTCCTTCGCCGTCACCGGGCCGAGGAACTTGTCGGCAACGCGGCCGTCGGGGCCGATGAGATACGTCATCGGCAAGCCGCGCGGCGTGGCGAAATCCGCCGGCGGATTGAACGTGTCGACGACCGCGATCGGGTACACGACCGGATGCAGCTTCAGGAACACCTTCATGTCGTCGGAGGTGATGTCCTCGTATGCCAGGCCGATGACCTCGATGTGCTCGCGCATCGCGTCCAGCGCCGACAGTTCCGGCATTTCCTTCAGGCACGGCTTGCACCACGTCGCCCAGAAGTTCACCACGACCCACTTGCCGCGACGCGCGGCCAGGTCGAACTGCTGGCCTTCGACCGTGGAGATCACAAGCTTGGGAATCTCGACGCCGCCTTCGCTGAGCGGGTGATCGGCCGTCTGCGGCAGCGTCAGTGCGCCGGTGTCCGAGGGCGTCTGCGGCGCGGCGAGGTCGGTGTCGGCGGGCTTGTCCTTCTGGCAGCCGGCAAGCAGCGCCGCCGCGACGAGGACGGCAGCAGGAAAGAAACGCGTGGGCGCGCGGCTGGACATGTCAGACCTCGTCGGATTGGATGGAGGACGCGCGCCGCTTGAGCAGCTCGCGAAGGGGAAGGCGCAGTTCGTCGAGCGCGGCGATGGCCGAGCGGCCGAGAGAATCGTCGCGGCACGGCAGGACCGCCTCGGTGACGGGAATGCGCAGCTGGCAGGCTTCGTAAAGCTCTCCCAGCGAAAGTTCGTCGAGATCGCGCGTGAGCAGCCACTCCCCCGTTTCGGCACGGCGCACGACGTTGATGGTGTTCAACTGCGCGAGCATCTGCTGCACCAGCGCATCGGTGAGCATGGGCTCCATCGTCTCGATCTCGTCGCTGTGCAGGCCGCGGCCTTCCCTGCGCGCCTCGTTGAACCGCGCCAGCAGGCGCAGCAGGCCGTAGATCTCGAACCCCAGCGGCAGGCGCATGCCGACCGGCTGGTAGCGGAACTCCGACATCGACGAGGCCAGCGACGCACCGAGCAGGATCGCCACCCAGCTCAGGTAGATCCACAGCAGGAAGATCGGCACGAAGGCGAGCGTGCCGTAGATCTTCGAGTACGAACCGAAGTTGCCCAGGTACAGGCCGATGCCCCACTTCACGAACTCGAAGCCGAACGTCGCCAGCATCGCGCCGGCAATGGCGTGGCGCCACTGGATCGTGCGGTGCGGCACCACCCGGTAGATCGCGGCGAAGGCCAGCAGCTCGATGGCGATCGGCGCCAGCCGCAGCATCAGCTTCTGCAGGATGTGACCGGCTTCGGTTTCGAACATCGACATGGCGAAGAATCGCGCCGAAATCGCCAGGCTCGCCGCGGCCATCAGCGCGCCCAGGGTCAGCACGGTCCAGTAGACGAGGAAGCGACCGACTTTCGGCCGCCCGGTCTTGACCCGCCAGATCCGGTTGAACGTCGCTTCCACGCCGTTGAGGGTGATCAGCAGCGACACCACCAGGGCGATCACGCCGGCGGCGGTGAGCTGGCCGGCGTTGGCCGAGAACTGCTTGAGATAGGACTCGACCGAGCGGGCGGCGCTGGGGACGAAGTTGGAGAAGATGTAATCGCTGAGGCGATCGCTCCATTCGCCAAACACCGGGAACGCCGACAGCACGCCGAACACCACCATCGACAGCGGCACCAGCGCGAACACGGTCGTGTACGACAGCGCGCCGGCGGCCTGGAACAGGTTGTCGTCGAGGAAGCGCTTGGCGAGGAAACGGAAGAACGTGCCCGCACGTGCGCGGTCTCGCGCGCGCTCGCTCCAGCGGTTCAAGGTGTTCAGTGGCTCCATCGGGCGGAGGGTAACCGATGCGCGGGGAGCGCGGGGTCACGGGAGACGGGATGTGGGAGCCGCTGCCACCGCCGTGCGTGCACATCCTCTATCCTTCCTGCCTCACGGGATGCCCGCCTTACGAAGCAATGCGATGACCGAGATTCTGGTGCTCTATTACAGCCGCGGCGGTTCGGTGGCGCGCCTGGCCCGGCAGATCGCGCGCGGCATCGGCGAGGTCGAGGGCGTCTCCGCGCGCATCCGCACCGTGCCGCCGGTGGCGGCGGTGACGCAGACCGCGGCCCCGCCGGTGCCGGACGATGGCGCGCCGTATGTCGAGGCCCGCGACCTGGTCGAGTGCGCCGGCATCGCACTGGGCAGCCCCACCCGCTTCGGCAACATGGCTGCCCCGGTCAAGCATTGGTTCGACGGCCTTGGCGCCGAATGGGCCAGCGGCACGCTGGTCGACAAGCCCGCGGCGGTGTTCACCTCCACCGCAACGATGCATGGCGGCCAGGAATCGACCCTGCTGACGATGATGGTGCCGCTGCTGCACCACGGTTGCGTACTGGTCGGCATCCCGTACACCGAGCCGGCACTGACCAGCACGCGCAGCGGCGGCACGCCATACGGCGCCAGCCACGTCGCCGGCAGCAGCGACGATCCGCAACCGACGGACGAGGAAGCGCAGCTGGCGCGCGCCCTCGGCCGGCGCCTGGCGACGCTGGTCGCGAAGGTGGCGGCATGAACGCGCGGCAGGTGTTGGTCGTAGGACTGCTGGCGCTGGCGGCGTTGTTCGTGGCCTGGTTTGCACCACAGCCCTCGGCGCGGGTCGCGCTGGCGGTGTTCGCGCTGCCGCCGGTGCTGCTGGCGGCGGTGGCACTGCGGGGCAGCCGCAAGGCCGCCTTCTGGGCCGGCGTGTTCGCGCTGGGCTGGTTCAGCCATGGCGTGATGGTGGCCTGGTCGCGCCCGGGCGAGCGCGGCTATGCCATCGCCGAGATCGTGCTGGCGCTGGTGATCATCCTGGCCGGCAACCTGCCCGGGCTGCGGGCGCGGTTCGCGCGCAAGCGCTGACCGTATAATTCCGCCATCTCCCCCAGCGCGCGTACCAACGATGGATCAGCTCTGCATCGTCACCACCGGCGGCACGATCGACAAGATCTACTTCGACGACAAGTCGGACTACCAGATCGGTGAGCCGCAGATCGGCGGGATCCTGCGCGAGCTGGGCGTGGCCTTCCAGTTCAACGTGATCCCGATCCTGCGCAAGGATTCGCTGCACATCACCGCAGAAGACCGCCAGCTGATCCGCGCCACCATCGCCGCGCAGCCGGCGCGCCACGTGCTGATCACCCACGGCACCGACACCATGGTGGAAACCGCCAAGGTGCTGTCGAGCCTGGGCGACAAGGTGATCGTGCTGACCGGCGCGCTGAGCCCGGCGCGCTTCCGCGGTTCCGATGCCGAGTTCAACGTTGGCTGCGCGGTCGGCGCGGTGCAGTCGCTGCCGCCGGGCGTCTACATCGCCATGAACGGCCGCATCTGGGATCCGACCAAGGTGCGCAAGAACGTGGCGGCGAATCGCTTCGAAGCGAACTGATCGCTAATTTCCTGGTCGCGGTGGCAATGGCGGGATGGCCACATCCAGCGCCGCCCTGGCGTTGAGTATCCCGGCCCCGATCGGCTTTGACTTTCGCGCCTTCGTGGCGGTAGCCGTGGCCTTGAGCAACGCCTCGACCTCGGCCGGCGACTTCGGTGTACGCGACACGGACTGGATCATCGCTGCCACGCCGCTTACGTGCGGCGCCGCCATTGAGGTCCCGCTGGCGTAGCCGTAGCTTTCGCCTTCGGGCACGGTCCTGCCGCTGTTGACAGTCGACAGGATGCCCATGCCAGGTGCTGCAATGTCGATGCCGGCCCCGTAGTTCGAGAAGTTCGCACGCCGGCCCCGCCGATGGGTAGCAGCGACTGCAATCACGTTCCTGCAGTTGGCCGGGGAGTGGTCGGCAACGTCCTGCGCGGCGTTGCCAGCGGCGACGACGACCGTCGTACCGCGAGCGACGGCGCCGTTGATGGCGGATTGGAATGTGGCGCTGCAGTTGCCACCAACACCGAGGCTGAGGTTGATGATTTCGGCCGGGTGGGCATTGGCTGGCACTCCCTTGACGGCGCCACCGGAGGCCCAGACGATCGCATCGGCAATGTCGGACCGGTAGCCGCCGCACGTGCCCAGCACCCGCACCGGGACGATCCACGCGCTGCCTGCAACACCCGCCACGCCCTTGGCGTTGCCGGTCACCGCGGCGATCGTGCCTGCGACATGCGTGCCATGCCAGCTGGAGTCCAGCGCCGGCATCCCTTCCTCGCACTGTCCCGCCTGTTCCCAGTCGCCCGGGTCGGAGGCATCGCCGTCGCGCCCGTCACCGTCATTGGCGACGCGGGTGCTACTGATGAAGTCGTAACCCGGACGCACGTTCTCATCGATATCGCTGTGGCGGGTGATGCCGGTATCGATCACCGCCACCACGGTGCCGCTGCCGTCATTGAGGCGCCAGGCCTTGTCGGCGTTGATTCCGTAGGCACCCCTGAGCCCCCACTGCATGCGCAAGCGCGGGTCATCGGCTTCCCAGGTCGGCCGGTACAGGCGATCGACTTCGACGTACTCCACGTCCGGGTCGCTGGCGATCTGCCGCATCAATGAAGCGGCCTCGGCCCGATCCAGCAGACGGCTCGCACCTACCAGTTCTGCGCCGGTGGCGATGCGCCGCACGTGAGTGAGGACCATGCGGTTGCCACGCCTGCGTCCCTGCGGTGGCACGGCGGAATGAAGCGAACGCGCCATGGCCGCCGGATCGGCCAGGGCGGCACTGCCATCCCGGTACTTGACGATGAAGCGGTCATAGCGACCGCTCGCCTCCATACCGGAAATATCGACGCGCGTGTGCTGTGCAGTCGCCGGCGAGGCGGCGACAGACAGCGCGACGGCAGCGAACAGCGATCGCACACGGTTAGGACGTGGTGGTTGGAAAGACATCGTGGAAATCCCCTGGCTCGAACAGCGAAATGGACGAGCGGCCCCACTCCGCTGGAGACGAATGTAGCGACGCAGGCCATTTCCCCAACACTGGGGATGCACGCGAACTTGCGCCGGGGATGTTGTGTGATGTGCGTCGGAAAAGAGGGCAACGTCCATGGGTTCCCGCCTTCGCGGGAACGACGGGCAAAAAAAAGACGAAGACCGGGAATGCGGCCAGCACGCACAAAAAAGCGCCCCGGCGAGAACCGGGGCGCTCAAGTGTGCGCTCAACTGACTTCCATCAACTCAGAACGTGACGCTCCAGCTGTTGAGGTAGCCGGTATCGCCGCCGGCGTTGTCGTTGACGCGCAGCTTCCACGTGCCGTTGAGCGGTTCGCTGGAGAGATTCAGCGTGACCGTCTTGTTGACGTTGTCGGCACTGCCGCCCGTGCGGTTGTGGATGTTGTAGAGCGAACCATCCGGCGCGACCAGGTCCACCTTCAGGTCGCCCTGGTAGGTGTGGACGATGGCGACCGTCACCGACGCGTTGCTCGGTGCGTTGCCGGTGCGGCCCGACACCGTGATCGGGCTGTCGACGGTGGCGTTGTCGCTGATCGTGAAGTCCGCGGTGTTGCTGTAGGTCTGCGTGCCGCCGCCACCGCCGGTGGTGTAGCTGCCGGTCAGCGACAGGCCCGAGTACGCCGCGTAGCCACGCACCAGCACGTAGTACTTGCCGGCCTGGGCGGTGGCGATGTTGCAGGTCTCGGCATTGCTGCTGCCTTCGGACTTGCAGTCGAACGTGGTCGTGGTCGGCGCGCTGCCGAACTTCACGTACAGATCGGCATCCCCCGTACCGCCGGTGGTGACGAACTTCAGGCCAGTGGCGCCGGCCGGCACATCGAGCGAGTACAGCTTGTCGCTGCCGGCGGCACCGCTGACGCCGGTCACGGCGACGCCGTTGGTCAGCGGCGTGGCGGTCGGCGGCGGCGTGGTGCCGTTGGTGGCGTCGACCACGGCCTTGGCGTTGAGGATGCCCGGACCGATCGGCTGCGACGGCGTCGACGGGAACGCAGTGACATTGCCCTTGATCAGCGCCTCGACCTGCGCCGGCGTCTTCGGCGTGGTCGCCACCGACTGGATCAACGCCACGACGCCGGCGACATGCGGGGTCGCCATCGAGGTGCCGTTGTAGGACGCGTACGTCTCGGCGCCCGGGGTGGTGGCACCGGCATTGAGCGTGGACAGGATGTTCGAACCCGGCGCGGCGATGTCGATCAGCGAGCCGTAGTTGGAGAAGCTCGAACGTGCACCGGTGCTGGTGATCGAGGCCACCGCGATGACGTTGTTGCAGTTCGCCGGCGAAGCGTTGGAGACGTTGGTGTTGTCGTTGCCGGCGGCGATCACAAGGGTGGTGCCGCGACCGACCGCGCCGTTGATCGCAGTCTGCGTGGTCGTACCGCAAGCGCCGCTGCCGCCGAGGCTGAGGTTGATCACTTCGGCCGGGTTGGCATTGGCCGGAACGCCGCTGACGGTGCCGCCGGACGCCCAGGTGATCGCATCGGCGATGTCGGAGTCGTAACCGCCGCAGGTGCCCAGTACGCGTACCGGGACGATCTTGGCGCCATAGGCAACGCCGGCAACGCCCTTGGCGTTGTTGGTCACCGCGGCGATCGTGCCGGCGACGTGGGTGCCGTGCCAGCTCGAGTTCTGCGCAGCGTGGGTGCCGCCGCACTGGTTGGCGGTGACCCAGTCGCCCGGATCGCTCGGATCGCTGTCGCGGCCGTTGCCATCGTTCGACACTGTCGTGTCGATGATGAAGTCGTAGCCCGGCAGGATGTTGGCGCTGAGATCGCTGTGGCTGGTGATGCCGGTATCGAGCACGGCGACCACGGCACCGCTGCCGTTGGTGACGTCCCAGGCCTGGTTGGCCTTGATGCCGTAGGTGCCCGAATAACCCCACTGCTCGCTGTAGCGCGTGTCATTGGGCGTCAGCAGCGGCTTGTTGATCTTGTCGACCTCGACGTACTCGACGCTCGGATCGGCCGCGATCTGGCGCATCAGCGTCTCGGCCTCGACGCGGTCGAGCTTGCGCGCGGCGCGCACGACATCGGCGCCCGTGGCGATGCGGCGGACGTGCGTCAGGCCGACGGCCTTGCCGGCCGAGCTGATCGCGCTGCGCATCGTCGCGGCGTTGGTCTGGGCAGCGCTGCCGTCCCGGTACTTGACGATGAAACGGTCGTTGCCGGCGTCGGACTGCAGGCCGGAGAGATTGATGCGCGCCTGCTGCGCCAGCGCCGGTGCGGCGAAGCTGGCGGAAATGGCGATCACGGTGGCTACGGAGAGTGCGTGCATGCGGATGCGACGCGAGTGACGATCGGACATCTGATGGAACCCCCAAAGGCAGGAAACTTCGTGATGGTCGCGTCCGGTCCATGGAAGCGGATCCCATCGCCGCGAATGCGTCGCAGCGAGATCACCACGCCGGGGCCGGGCACGTTCGGCGGTCCGCCACGTCGAGGTGGCGGCCGTTTGATGCCGGGTCCTGCGCCCCGAAGTTGCGGAAAACCGCGCGACGAGGCCGAGAGCAGCCCCCTCCGCTCTCAAACCAGCTCAACGCAGTGGTACATCGACCCCCTACCGTCAATCGAATGAACAGGATCGGCAAAGGACGCGAAATGAGAACGTCATCGCGTTCAGCTTTTCAGGCTGCGCGTTCAGGTTCCTTGGGAGGCAACGTCCATGGATTCCCGCCTACGCGGGAATGACAGGTCGCTGGGTTCCCGCCTACGCGGGAATGACGGCTTGAAGTCGAAGACCGGGCAATGACATGCCGAAGCGACGTTCGGCGGGTCGGGGATTGATCCGCAGCGGGACATGGATGTCCCGCGCCCCGCATTCGGACAGGATGTCCGACTAAGGGGCGGAGCAATCCCCGGCCCGCCGGACGGCGCCACACCGACGCCGACGCCTTGAAGGCACCTCAGAACATCCCGGTTTCGAGACGCGCCGCTTCCGACATCATGTTGCGGTTCCACGGCGGATCGAACACCAGGTCGACGTCAGCCTCGGCCACCGTCGGGATCATCTCGAGCTTGTCGCGCACGTCGGCGACGAGGATGTCGCCCATGCCGCAGGCCGGCGCGGTCAGGGTCATCCGCACTTCCACCCTACGCTTGCCCGGCTGCTCGGGATGCGCCTGGATGCTGGCCTCGTAGACCAGGCCCAGGTCGACCACGTTGATCGGGATCTCCGGATCGAAGCACGTGCGCAACTGGCGCCACACCAGCTGCTCGACCGCCTCGTCGTCGGCCCCTTCCGGCAGCTCCAACGGCTCCGGCGGCTCCTTGCCGATGGCATCGGCATCCCGTCCCGCGACACGGAACAGATTGCCTTCGACGAACACGGTGTAGCTGCCGCCAAGGCCCTGGGTGATGTAGCCGATGCTGCCGGCAGGCAACGTCAACTGTTCTCCCTGGGGGACCATGACAACGGCGCAATCGCGCTCGAAACGGACGGGTTCGCTGCTGCGGGAATACATGCCGGATAGATTGGGGTGCCGCGACCCGGCACAAGGTCCGCGATTCTACCGTGTACGGCACCGCGTACGGCCGGAGGGCATGGCCTAACGGCATGGCCGCCCGGCTATGCTGTTGCATTGACCGTCCCCTGAGTTGTCGATGACCCCACCCTCCCCGCCTGCCCGCCGCGTCTCGTGGTTTTCGTGGTTGCTTTTGCTGCTGGGCGCCTGCGGGTTTGCCGCCGTGTGGGTGCTGCTGAGCCTGTACACCGGCCGCCAGAACGGCTGGATGGCCGTGCTGGGCGCGCTGGACATCGCCCTGATGCTGCGCCTGGGCGGCTGGCGCCCCGGGCCGAAGCGGCTGCTGGCGGGGGTGCTCGCGACCGCCGCGGTAGTGATCGCCGCCAACTGGTTCATCACCGCCACCCAGCTCGGCGCGATGCTGGGATTCCCGCCGTGGGATTCGGCGATGCGCCTGGGCGTGCACCATGCGTGGATCCTGGTGCAGCTGGCCAACGGGGTGGCTGATCTGGTCTGGATCGGGGTGGGACTGGTGGTGGCGGGGTGGCTTTCTCGGTGAGGGGGCTGGACCCGGGTGCGCTGCGCTTACCCGGGCTACGTCAGGGGGATTCGTCGAGGCAGGTGGCAAATACGGCTACGGCTTCGTTGATCTCGGCTACCGACAGGGCGCCGTAGCCGAGCAGCAGCCCGGCGCGGTCGGGCGGATCGAGGTAGTACGGGCGGATCGGATACAGGCCCAGTCCGAGGCTGCGCGCGCGCGCGATGAAGGCCTCGCCCTGCTCGGCGCTGCGGCCCTTGAGCCAGACCACCAGGTGCATGCCGGCGCGTGAGTCGTTGATCTGCAGTCGTCCCCGACTGCAACGCTGCAGGCCGTTGAGCAGCGCCGCGCGACGTTCCTTCAATGTTTTCCAGGTGCGGCGCAGGTGGCGTTCGAAGCCACCGTCGACGATGAACCGCGCCAGCGCGGCCTGCTCGATGCCGCACGAGCCGAAGTCGTCCTGCCATTTGGCATTGACGTAGTCGCCGCGCAGGCCCGGCGGCACCACCAGGTAGCCCAGTCGCAGCGACGGGAACATCACCTTCGAGAACGTGCCGACATAGATCACGCGGGCGCTGTCGTCGAGCGAGCGCAAGGCCGCCAGCGGCCGCGCGTCGTAGCGGAACTCACCGTCGTAATCGTCTTCGAGGATCCAGCTGCCGTGGCGGCGGGCGTAGTCGATCAACGCCAGCCGGCGCTGCAGCGACAGCACCGCGCCGCTGGGAAACTGATGCGACGGCGTCACGCACACCAGTTTCGGCGCCGGCACGGGCAGGTCGTCGCAGACCAGGCCCTGTCCGTCGACGCCGACGGTGCGCACCTTGGCGCCGTGGATCTGCAGGGCTTCGCGCATCGCCGAGTAGTGCGGCTCTTCCAGCACCACCTCGTCGCCCGGATCGAGCAGGACACGTGCAGTCAGTGCGACGGCCTGCTGGGTGCCATGGACGATGACCACGTCCTCGGGCTGTGCCTGCACGCCGCGGCGGCGGCCGAGGTAGTCGCATACCGCTTCGCGCAGCGCCAGCAGCCCCTGCGAGGCCGGATAGGTCGGCGGGGTGTAGGCGGCGGCGTGCGCCAGCTCGCGTGCCCAGGCGCTGGTCAGCGCCGGATTGGTCAGCGGCACGCCGTACTGGAAGGCGTAGCGGACGCCCGGAACGGCGCGGCCCGGAATGCGCAGGTGGTCGTGGATGACGCGGGCGCGGCGGGCGAACTGCGACTGCGCCGGCAATGGCGCATCCACCGGATGCATCGGCCGCGCCGACTGCACCGGTGGCGTGACGTAGCTGCCCGATCCGACCCGACCGTCGACGAAGCCTTCGGCGCGCAACTGGTCATAGGCGGCCAGCACCGTGTTGCGCGAAACGCCCAGTTCGCGCGCCAGCTGCCGGGTCGCGGGCAGCCGCGCGCCCTGGCTGACCCGCCCGGCGAACACGGCGCTCTTGAGGGCACGGGTCAGCTGCGCGTGCAGCGGACCGCTGCCGTCGAGTTGCAGGTGCATGACCGGCCTCCTGGAGGGGCATGGCGGATTGGCCCCATTGAAGCCCCGTGAATTGGACCTTGCCAGTGCCACTTTGCCACGGCTCCATAGGGCCAATCCCGTGCGAATGGACCCGACCACCATGAAAGCCCCCGCGCGCGACCACACTTCCCCCGACGCCGCCACCTGGGAACGCCCCGCGGCCTGGGCCTGGATCCTCCTCGGCGGCCTGACCGTCGGCGCCTTCGACCTGCTGTTCGCGATGCTGTGGTGGGCGCCGCTGGGCACCTCGCCGGTGCGCATCCCGCAGTCGGTCGCGGCCTGGCTGATCGGCCGCGACAACGCCTTCGCCGGCGGTGCGGCAACCGCGCTGTTCGGAGCAGCGGTGCACTTCTACCTGATGACCGCGATCGTCGCGATCTACCACGTTGCCAGCCGCAGCCGGCCGTGGCTGCTGCAGCATCCGCTGCGCAACGGCATGCTCTATGGCGCGCTGTGCTACGTGCTGATCCACGTCATCGCCGTGCCGATGTTCTCGGCCGCGCCGCCGCGCCGGTTCCTGCTGGACTGGTCGGTCGCCTGCCTGCTCGCGCACATGCTGCTGGTGGGCGTGCCCTGCGCGTTGTTCGCGCGCAGGTGGCATAACGCGGGCGACTAGCGCCCGGTTGATTGGCGGCGCGGTCAGGGTCGGCGAAAGGAGCCTGCGAACTCGCCGTTCGCCAGTCGTTCCGGAGAGTTGCCCGCAGCATCCTGGGCGCGCATGTCCGCGCCTCCGGCACGAAGCGCCTCCAGCACCTCCTTGCGCCGGAACAGCGCCGCGTACATCGCGGCCGTCTGGCCGGCGTCATTGCGCTGATCCGGCGCACAGTCGGCGCGCAGCAGGCGCTGCGCTATCGCCAACTCGCCCTTGAATATCGCGCCCATCAGCGCGGTATTGCCGCGGTTGTCCTGCGCACACGGGTCGGCGCCAGCGGCGAGCAGTTGCTCGACCGCCGCCGCATGTCCGTGGTACGCGGCCAGGATCAACGCTGTGTAGCCCTTCTCGTCACGCACGTCGAGGTCGTAGCCGGCGCCGATGAACTCGGCCAGCATGGCCTGGTGGCCACTGCGCGCGGCATCGAAGTAGTAGCTCCGCAGCTGAGTGCGCACCTGCGCAGCCTGCGACGATTGCGTGTCGCCGACGTTGCCCTCTTGCGCGCAGACGCTGCCCGAAACAGCCAGCGCCAGCGCAAGACCCAGGAACCGCGGGAACGGGAAGGTCCGCACGGTCGCTCAGTCCTGTAACGCAGAGGCCAGTTCGCGGACGCGGGCGATATCGCCCTTGGCGACGCGACTGACGCCGGTGCCGTACTCCGGATCGGCCTTGTACAGGAACGAGAGGATGATGTGCTTGCTCTCGTCGTCGGTGCCGGCCAGTGATTGGCCGAAGCTGCGAATGAGGTCCTTCTTTTCCTTTGCGCTGAAGGAGCGGTACAGGTCGCCGGCCTGCCTGAAGTTCTGCTCGCGCTGGATTTTCGCTTGCTGCGTGCTGCCGCTGAGCGGCAATTGGCTCAGGCGCGCGCTGGCGTCCTGGGGCCGTGGCTCCTGCCGGCTCGGCTCGTAGTTCACGCCGCTGGTGGTGCGCCCGAAGTTGCCGGACCCGTCCTGGTTGATGTTGTTGACGGCCATCTTCGGTCGATTGACCGGCAGTGCCAGCCCGCTCGCGCCAAGTCGATAGATCTGGGTGTCGGGATAGGCGAACAGCCGTCCCTGCAGCAAGCGATCCTCCGACGGCTCGATGCCCGGCACCAGGTTCGCCGGCGACAGAGCGACCTGCTCGGTTTCCTGGAACACGTTGTCGACGTTGCGGTTGAGCACCAGCTCGCCGACCTTCCGCTCCGGCACATCGGGCCAGACCTTGGTGGCATCGAGCGGGTCGAAGTCGAACTTGGCCAGGTCGGCCGGCGCCAGCACCTGGATCATCAGGTCCCAGCGCGGGTACTCGCCACGATTGATGGCCGACACCAGGTCGTTGGTGAGGTGGCTGTAGTCACGCCCCTGCACCTGCACGACCTGTTCCGGATCGAGGTTGCGGATGCCCTGCAGCGACTTCCAGCGGAACTTCACATAGCTCACTTCGCCGGCCGCATTGACCAGCTTGTAGGCGTGCACGCCGTTGCCGTCCATGAAACGGTAGCCGGCCGGGGTGCCGTCGTTGGAGTACAGCCGGGTCAACGTTTGCGTCGACTCGGGCACGTGCGAGAAGAAGTCGAAGCGGCGCGAGTCGTCGTCCAGGTTGGTGCGCGGATCGGGCTTGACCGAGTGCACCATGTCCGGGAACTTGATCGCGTCGCGGATGAAGAAGGTCGGGAAGTTGTTGCCGACCAGGTCCCAGTTGCCCTCGCCGGTGTAGAACTTGACGGCGAAGCCATGCGGGTCGCGCAGGGTCTCTGGCGAATGGATTCCGTGCGCAACCGACGAGAATCGGACGAACACCGGCGTCTTCGCGCCGGGACGGAACACCTGGGCCTTGCTCAGCGCGGACAGGTCCTGCGTCGCCACGAACTCGCCATGGGCGCCGGTGCCGCGGGCGTGGACCACGCGCTCGGGAATCCGCTCACGGTCGAAGCGCTGCAGCTTCTGCACGAGTTGCACGTCCTGCAGCAGCGTCGGCCCCGTAGCTCCAGCCGTCTGCGAGTTCTGGTTGTCGCCAACCTTCGCGCCGTTGTCCAGTGTAAGCACCGGCTGTGCGCTGGCTGCCTGGATGATGACCGCCTGCAACAGCAGCAGTGCGATGGTCGAGTGTCGTCCCTGTCTCATGAAGCGTCCTGACTCTGCTTGGAAGCCGGCAGCATTGACCAGTTACGACACAAAAAGAAATCACTTCTTCAGATCGAAACCATTCCAATCGCCAATGACTGGGAAGTACTTAACGACGCACTTTTCACGTATGAAACTTCAGCTACTTTTTCTATTGACAGGGCTTTTCTGAGTCACACGCTCGAGTCTGTTGCGCCACTTTCCCCCTCATTTCCGATTGCCTTCACGTTCCGATCGGTCTCGCGCGGCATGAGCAAGGCACCCACTTCCTTCGACACGCTGCGCAGGTGCACGTCCGACTGCGGGAACGGCATCTCGATGCCGGCGTCGCGCAATGCGGCGTGCACGCGCGTCATCAGGTCGCTGCGGATGTTCGTCCAGTTCTCGAAATCGTACGTCCAGGCGCGGATGGCGAAGTTCAGCGAACTGGCGCCCAATCCGGTGAACAGCACCACCGGTGCCGGCGACTTCGCGACATGCGCGGTTCCGGTGGCGACCTTGGTCAGCAGCGCGATCACCTCCGACGGCTCCGAGCCGTAGCCCACGCCCACGTCGATGTCGACGCGCCGGCTCATGTCGAGAAGGGTCCAGTTGGTCAGCTTCTCCGACAGCAGCGTGCCGTTGGGCACCACCACGTCGGCGCCGTCGAAGGTCTTGATGGTGGTGGCGCGCATGCCGATCTCGCGGACGCGCCCAGCGGTGCCGGTGATCTCGACCACATCGCCCGGCTGGATCGGCCGCTCGAACATCAGGATCAGGCCGGAGACGAAGTTGTTGACGACGTTCTGCAGGCCGAAGCCGATGCCGACGCCGAGGGCGCCGAACAGGAACGCGAGCTGGCTGACCTTGAAGCCCGCCGCGGCCAGCGCCACCACCAGGCCCACCAGCAGCAGCGCGTAGTAGCTCAGCGAGGCCACCGAATTGCCGACGCCGCGCGGCAGCGACATCTTCGGCAGCACCTGCTCCTGCAGCAGGAAGCGGACCGTGCGAGCCGCCCAGTAGGCGATGAACACCGACACCGCGAACACCAGGATGTGGCCAAGGCTGAGCGAGATCTCGCCGAGCTTGACCGTGTAGGTCAATATCGATTCGACCACGCCGTAGATCGGCCGGAAGATGCGGAACCGGCTCATCGCGAACGCGATCCAGCCGACGACGGCGGCAAGCTTCAGCAGCTTGTTGATGGCCTCCAGGATAGGCGCGGCATGTTCGCGGGCCAGTCGGAACCGCGACGCACTGCGTCGCGCGATCATCAGTTGCAGCAGCGTGTTGAACACGTTGACGCTGGCGTACAGCACCAGGCCAAGGTAACCGCTGTCGATGACGCCGGCGGTCAGCATCTCCGCCAGCGAGACATTGCCGACGATGTTCGACACCGCCGATGCAAACAGCAGCAGCGTCCCGCCCCAGGCGATCGCATGGATCAAGCGGGTGACCCGTGCCGCCGGGTCGGACTCGTGCAGGTGGCGACGTGCACGCCATAGCAGCCAGAGCATCAGCAACATCGCCACGACGGTCAGGCCGAGGTAGTACCAGCGGTAGATCAGCGCGTTGGCGAGGAACAGGAAGCCCAGGCGCTCCAGCAGGTACAGGCCGGTGGCGACGAACGGCCACGGCCCGAGCAGGCGCTTGCTGCTGGGCGGCAGCAGGCGCAACACCGGAACCAGCGCGATCAGCATCGCGACCTGGTGCGCCAGCAGCGGCGCATCGGGTTCGAACACCAGCACGCCGATCATCGACAACAGGATCCACGCCGACAGTGGGCGACGCAGGACGCGATCGGAGGCCTCGCTCTCCAGCCCG
>Ga0102589_1001916_pt1 | contig 25886 bp, 21 predicted proteins | sample AraplaMF_Col_mLB_FD_76858 | JGI IMG/M metagenome (GOLD analysis project Ga0102589, IMG submission 76858) | Arabidopsis root microbial communities from the University of North Carolina, USA - plate scrape MF_Col_mLB | ecosystem: Host-associated > Plants > Roots > Endosphere | place: USA... | reverse complement strand
CAAACAGATGCGGCAATTAATCCAGGTAATAGTGGTGGAGCGCTTGTAAATGTATCTGGACAATTAATAGGTATTAACTCAATGAAAATTGCAGCAAAAGAAGTAGAGGGAATTGGACTAGCTATTCCAGTTACAAGAGCTGTTCCTATTATGAATGAGCTTGAAAAGTACGGTAAAGTAAGAAGGCCTTACGTTGGGATTGAACTAAGATCATTAAATGAGATTCCAAGTTACTATTGGTCAAAAACATTAAACTTACCAGGTAACGTAACAGAAGGAGTCTGTGTTTTAGATGTGAAAAGTCCTTCGCCAGGTACGGAAGCTGGTCTAAGAGAACATGATGTTATTGTCGCGGTAGATGGAAAAGCGGTGCACGATATTATTGAGTTCCGCACGGCCTTATATAATAAAAAAATTAATGATAAAATGACTCTTACGTTTTATCGTGGTACAAAACGAGCGACAACAACGGTGAAATTAGGCATTCAAAAGTATTAAAAACAGGAGGGCCTACCTCCTGTTTTCTATTGTAGAAAAGTGAGGTGAAGAATATGAATTTACCTTGTTGTTTAGAACATGTTGAATTAGCATTAGACATCATTGTGGATGAGTGTGAAGTTGCACCGGTTATTAACAATGTGGATAACTCTGAAGAAGAGAAAAAAACATGTGAATTTTGTCAAAATGAGGCGACATATGTTGTATCGAACACAGATTCTCACACAATATGTGGGTAACATTTGTGGATATGTGGATAAGTGCTGTGGATAACGTGTTTGTAAGGTGGGGAATAGATGTGAATATCTCGATTATTTCAATCGGAAAATTAAAAGAAAAATACTTAAAACAAGGTATAGCAGAATACTTAAAACGATTATCTTCTTACGCAAAAGTAGAAGTAATTGAATTGCCAGATGAAAAGGCACCAGAAAATTTAAGTGAAGCAGAAATGTTAATTGTAAAAGAAAAAGAAGGCATACGTATACTGGATAAAATTTCTGATGATACGCACGTTATTGCGTTAGCAATAGAAGGAAAACAAAAATCATCAGAAGAATTTGCGGTAAGTCTAGATCGCCTTGCTACATATGGAAAGAGTAAAGTAACGTTTGTAATTGGTGGATCACTTGGACTTAGCTCAGAAGTAATGAAGCGTTCAAACGAATCTCTGTCTTTCTCAAAGATGACATTACCACATCAATTAATGCGATTAGTATTGCTTGAGCAAGTGTATAGAGCATTTCGTATTAATCGCGGTGAACCGTATCATAAATAAATTTTTCATTTGTATATAAAGAGTAAAAAAGACCATTGGACAAAAATCACCGATGGTCTTTTAAACATTAATAGATGGTATGTAGATTTCCTAAAATAAGTATGTTTCTATTTCTAAAAAAATATGCTGTAATATGAAGAGGGAAAAAGTATAAGTAGTCATAGAAGTGAGGAATTAAAGGTGAAGAAGTTTAAGAAGTTTTACTTGGAGATTACAAGTGTATGTAATCTTGCGTGCAGCTTTTGTCCGCCGACGGAAAGGCAGAAGCAATTCATTTCTGTAGAGGATTTTGCTAAAAGATTAGACCAAATTAAACCTCACACAGACTACATTTATTTGCACGTGAAGGGTGAGCCGTTGCTCCATCCGAAAATAGATCAACTATTAGATTTAAGCCATGAAAAAGGGTTTAAAGTTAATATTACAACGAACGGAACGTTAATTAATAAGAGAAGGCATAGACTGTTAAATAAGCCTGCGTTAAGACAAATGAATTTTTCACTGCACAGTTTTGATGGACACCCAGGATCGCAAGATAAAGAGGGTTATGTAAGAAGTATACTTTCTTTCATTAGAGAAGCAACGAGTCAATCGGATTTAATTGTTTCACTAAGATTATGGAATTTAACTCAGGATAATAAAACAAATGCTGAAATCCAGAAAAATAGGGATTTATTATCCATAATTGAAAATGAGTTTGATCTATCCTATCAAATTGAAGAGAAGCTTACACCAGGAAAAGGTATAAAAATTGCAGAACGTGTATTTATCAATCAAGATTATGAATTCCAGTGGCCGGCATTGCATGAAGAAGAGGATGATGGAAAAGGATTCTGTCATGGTCTTCGAAATCAAGCAGGTATTTTAGCGAATGGAACGGTTATTCCTTGTTGTTTAGATGGTGAGGGAATTATTAACCTTGGAAATATTAATAGTGACTCATTTTCTAACATTATAGAAGGTGAAAGAGCAACAAACATTGTCGATGGATTTTCGAAAAGAGTTGCGGTAGAAGAACTATGTAGAAAGTGCGGATACCGCAAAAGATTTGGAAAGTAAATAAAGAATAAGCCCTCATAAAGCGAGGGCTTATTTTTTATTCTTGATAAGAGCGCTCTAATTCATCAATTAAGGAACCGACGTAAGAAACAGCTTTACGGATTGCATCTGGTTTTGACATATCTACCCCGGCATGTTTCATTAATTCAAGTGGTTTCATCGTACCACCAGCGCGAAGTACATCTAACCAGCGATCAACGGCAGGTTGCCCCTCCTCTTTAATCATTTGAGCTACCGCAGTAGACGCAGTGAGGCCGGCGGAATAGGTGTAAGAATATAATCCCATATAATAATGAGGTTGACGCATCCATGTTAAACCAGCGCCTTCATCAATTTCTACGGAATCTCCCCAGAATGTCGAAAGGACCTTTGTTTTTATTTCAGTTAAAGTTGTAGCTGTGAGTGCTTGCCCTTCTTCTGCTAGGGTATATACTCGTCTTTGATATTCTCCCTCAAGTAGATGGGTAACGAAGTTGTGGTAATATGTGCCGAGTAGTTGCAGAATAATCCATCTGCGCATTCTCTTATCATCGGTAGTCGCTAGTAAATGCTGGGCTAATAGTAATTCATTCATCGTTGATGGTGCTTCAACAAAGTACATAGATGGACGTACATTCATAATGCGCTGATTTTTATTGGCTAAATAAAAATGACCAGCATGTCCAAATTCATGAGCTAATGTGAAGCATCCACGCATCGTATTTTGCCATGTAATTAAAATGTAAGGATGGGAACCATACGGGCTAGAGCAGAAAGCACCTGTTGATTTACCTATATTATCTGCAAGGTCTACCCATCTTTCCTTAAATCCTGTTTCGATAATCGTATTATATTCAGGTCCTAATACTTTTAAAGATTCTTGAATTAATTTACCAGCTTCATCGTATGTGATGGTTGGATTAAATTCAGAATCTAACGGTGCGTGTAAATCGCAGAAGAGCATTTGATCGAGACCTAATACTTTCTTTTTTAAATCTGCAAAGCGGCGCATATGAGGCGCTAATTCGTTATAAATAATATCTAGTTGGTTGTTATACATTTCAAGTGGAACTTTTTGAGGTTCTAAAAGCATATGGGTAACAGACTCGTACTTACGTAAACGAGAAAGTGTCACTTGTTTTTTTACTTCAGTAGCATACGTTGTTGCAACTGTATTTTTATATCGTTTCAATGTGGAAATAAATGATGAATACGCTTCTCTACGTATATATGCGCTTGGAGAAAATTCATACTTACTTTCAAATAATGCAAACGATACAGGCAAATCATTTCCTTGTTCATCTTGTATAGAAGGGAAATCCATATCGGCTAATTTAGTCATGCCGTAAATTTTGTAGGGAGAACTATGAACTTCACCGAGTGCAGCAAGAGCTTCTTCTGTTTCAGGAGAGAGCGTGTGCTGCCTTTTTTGTAGTATTTCTAGTAACGATTTACGGAAAGGCTCAAGTTTTGTTTCCTCAGTTAAATATTTTTCAATGGTTCCTTCTTCAAAAGAGAGAATTTCGTTATGAATAAAGGATAGTGCGGTATGTACTTTCGTCCCTAAAGCGGAAATTTTGGAAGAGTTCGCTTGAATAACTGGATCTGTACGATCAGCGGATTCTTTTAAATTTGCATATGTGCCGAGTTTTGTTAATTTCATTAGAAGCTCTTCTTCTAAAAGTAGGCAATTTAATAAGGTAGCGGGGCCAGTGTGTAATTGTCCTTTAAATGCATCGAGTCTTTTTATATCATTTTCTAATACATTTAGTGCAGTGTGCCATTCATCATCAGACTTATACAAATCAGAAAGATCCCATGTTAGTTCAGTAGGAACTTCCGCGCGAATAAGGCGTTTCTCAATTACATGTTTCATTTAATGTATCCCCCTTATTTTAAGTATCTAAAAATATAATACTAGAAAATTCAGTGAAATGAAAATATTTTACATTTTTATACATGAAAAAGAAGGACAAGCATAAAAAATACTTGTCCTTCGAGTTAAATTTAAAAATTAATATACTTTATCACCGTTGAAAATAGAGTTTTTCACAACTACATAATCTACAGTACGAATTGAGTCTAACTTTGTTCCACCAGCGTAAGAGATAGAAGATTGAAGATCTTGTTCCATTTCGATTAAAGTATCTTCTAAAGAACCTTTATGCTCAACGAACATTTTCTTACCTTCAACGTTTTTCTTCTCGCCTTTTTGGAATTCAGAAGCTGAACCGAAATACTCTTTATAAAGTTTGCCGTCTTTTTCGATTGTTTCCCCTGGAGACTCTTCATGACCAGCGAATAGAGAACCGATCATAACCATAGTCGCCCCAAATCGAATAGATTTAGCTACGTCGCCGTGTGTACGAATACCACCGTCAGCGATAATTGGCTTACTTGCAGCTTTTGCACACCAGCGAAGTGCAGCTAGTTGCCAACCGCCAGTTCCAAAGCCTGTTTTAATTTTAGTAATACAAACTTTACCAGGTCCAATACCAACTTTTGTTGCGTCAGCACCAGCGTTTTCTAATTCTCTTACCGCTTCTGGAGTTCCAACGTTTCCAGCGATAACGAAGCTTTCTGGTAAATGCTTTTTAATATGTTGAATCATGTTGATTACCGCATTAGAATGTCCGTGCGCGATATCAATCGTGATGTATTCAGGTGTAAGTTGCTCAGCAGCTAATTGTTGTACGAATTCATATTCGTCCTCTTTTACACCAACGCTAATAGAAGCGATTAATCCACGTGATTGCATATCTCTAATAAATGAGATACGTTTCTCTGGTTGGAAACGATGCATGATATAGAAGTAATTGTTTTCAGCTAAATAAGTTGCGATTCTTTCATCAATAATCGTTTGCATATTAGCAGGTACGACAGGTAATTTAAATTTATGTTTACCTAAAGTGACAGTTGTATCACATTCAGAGCGGCTGTTCACAATACATTTTGCAGGAATTAATTGAATATCTTCATAGTCGAATACGTTTTCCATCATTTACACCCCTAAAATACGAATATTTCATTCAGTTTGTTTAAAAATGTTCGTCCAAATGATAATTTACATTATTTTCACTCATAAGTCAAAGGTTTTCATGATTATATTTAAAAATTAAAATTTAGCCGCCTATGTTGTAAGTTCATATAACTAAAATGTGTTTAAACATAGCATTATTTGATGTAAAATTATGTTTGGAAAAGAAAAGTTAAATAGGTAAATTTAGGAGGGCTGTTAATGAAGCGCTTAGTATATATGGATTGGTTGCGTGTATTAGCAACAATCGCAGTGGTTACAATTCACGTTTCTGCTGGTTATGCTTCTATGCTAGATGCAAATAATGTATCACGCTGGATGGCTGGTAATCTATTTGAATCGATTTCACGTGCGAGTGTGCCGATTTTTGTAATGATTAGTGGAGCCTTATTGTTAAAAGGAACGAAAGATATTTCAGTCGGGGAATTTTTACAGAAGCGTGCAAGTAAAGTAATTATACCTTTTGTAGCTTGGAGTGCTATATTTTATGCATATGGAGCATATGCGGGATATTTCCCGGCATCTTTAAAGCAAGGGATAAAGCACTTTTTAACGGATACAATTGGGGGACATTTATGGTTCTTATACATGATTGTAGGTATATATTTAATTACACCTTTACTGAAGATATTTGTGAAGAACGCTAAAAAAAGAGAGATAGAATACTTTTTAATTTTATGGCTATATGCGTCTGTTGTAGTCAATTTAGTTAAATATTATTATCCTATCAACTTTAATATTGAATTATTTTACGTTACAAATTATGTAGGGTATTTCTTACTTGGTTATTACTTATCCAATTACGATATGACGAAAAAGTGGAGAAATATTTCTTACATTGGAGGACTTGTAGGATTTATTAGTACATTCTTTATTACATATTACTATACAGTAAAAGCAAATGGACAGTTAGAGCAGTTTTGGTACGGATATTTTGCGCCAGGCGTTGTACTAATGGCGATTGGATTATTTGTATTTTTCAAATATGCTTTCCAAAAATCAGAAAGAGAATTACCATTGTTATTCCGTTTTATAAATCAAGCAAGCCTTGGAATCTATATTCTTCACTTCTTCTTATTAAATAACTTGTTGTACATGGTTTTCCCTAAGGTAAATGAGCGTGTGCATGCAATATTGGCAATACCTATTAATGTAACGATTACAATTGTTCTTAGTCTGGTAATTACGTTAGTATTGCAAAGAATACCAGTTGTGAAAAAATTGGTTCCGTAAAAATGAATACAGTATAGATAGGGCAGACTTATTATGAAGGCTGCCCTTTACTATTTTAAAATTATACTTAAATAAATTTAGGTTTAAACGAATTAAAAACAGTGGATTAATATAGTATCTTACTATAGTCTAAAGTGAGGTATGAAGAACAGAATAAGTTAAATATAAAATCAAATGAGGTTAATATATGAGTAAAAAAAGCTTTAGTAATTATGCATTAAGTAAAGAAGTAAGACGAGCACTTACTGGTTTAGGATATGAGCATCCAACAGAAGTGCAAGAAGAGGTTATTCCAGTTGCATTGCAAAAGAAGGACCTTGTTGTAAAGTCACAAACGGGAAGTGGAAAAACGGCTTCGTTCGGGATACCACTTTGTGAAATGGTAGAGTGGGAAGAGAATAAACCACAAGCACTAGTTTTAACACCAACGAGGGAACTTGCTGTTCAAGTGAAAGAAGATATTACGAATATAGGACGATTCAAAAGAATTAAAGCTGCTGCAATTTATGGTAAATCTCCATTTGCACGTCAAAAATTAGAGTTAAAACAAAAGACGCATATTGTAGTAGGGACTCCAGGACGTGTGTTGGATCATATTGAAAAAGGAACCCTTTCTTTAGAGCGATTGAAATATTTAGTGATTGATGAAGCAGATGAAATGCTAAATATGGGCTTTATCGATCAAGTAGAGGCAATTATTGATGAATTACCTACAAAAAGAATGACAATGCTATTTTCAGCAACTTTACCGAAAGATGTTGAAAGGTTATCCCGTACATATATGAATGCACCAACTCATATTGAAATTAAAGCAGCTGGGATTACAACAGATAAAATTGAACATACCCTTTTTGAAGTAAGGGAAGAAGAGAAGCTCTCACTTCTTAAGGATATAACTATGATTGAAAATCCAGACAGTTGTATTATTTTTTGTCGTACACAAGAAAACGTAGACCATGTATATAGACAGCTAAAACGAGTTAATTATCCTTGTGACAAAATACACGGTGGTATGGTACAGGAAGATCGTTTTGAAGTTATGGATGATTTTAGAAAAGGAAAGTTCCGTTATTTAGTAGCAACTGATGTAGCTGCGAGAGGAATTGATATTGATAATATTACACATGTTATTAATTACGATATTCCATTAGAAAAAGAAAGCTATGTACATCGTACAGGAAGAACGGGACGAGCTGGTAATAGTGGAAAAGCCATTACATTTATAACGCCTTATGAAAATAGATTTTTAGAAGAGATTGAGGAATATATCGGATTTGAAATTCCAAAGGAACTGGCACCTTCAAAAGAAGAAGTTATAAAAAGGAAAGCAATATTTGAAGAAAAAATATATGCTAAACCAATTATAAAGAAAGATAAAAGCGCAGACCTAAACAAAGGAATTATGAAATTGTACTTTAATGGTGGAAAGAAAAAGAAAATTAGGGCAGTAGATTTCGTTGGTACAATTGCTAAAATTCAAGGTATTTCTGCTGATGATATAGGTATTATTACAATACAAGATAATGTTTCGTATGTTGAAATATTAAACGGAAAAGGACCACTTGTTTTAAAGGTTATGAGAAATACAACGATAAAAGGCAAACAATTAAAAGTTCATGAGGCAATTAAATAAATGAAAATATCCACTTTAAAGGTGGATATTTTTTTGGGGATTACTTATAGAGCAGACAATTTGAATGGGCTTTAACTAATACGTGATTGACGATTGTTTTTTTGTATGTTAGTATATTTATTTAATTTTTTTACCATTGAATGGAGAAATTGTTAATTCATTGAGGAGTATATTTTTATATAAGTAAATCAATTTCAATTTAATTGTTGTTGTAAGCTATAAAGAGTAAGGACGGTGTTTATTAAATGAATTTTACTCAAGATAGGTGGAGTTTAAAATGGCTTCATTTTTATTTGATTGTAGTAGTTGTTGCATCTCTGTTATTACGTTTATATTTAGCATTTCATTTAGAAGGATATGAACGAGATCAACTATTTTTTGTGGATTGGATGAATACAGTAGGTAAATATGGACTAGGTGATGTGTATGCACATGGAGATTTAGTAAACTATCCGCCATTTTTCTTAGCTCTTTTAGGTATTTATGGGGATATATTGTCGTTTTTTAATACATATGTGGAAGCTGCGGGTGTTTTAATTCGAGTCCCATCCATTGTATTTGAAGTAGTAGCTATAATTATTTTTGCTATAGTTTCTAAAAGGATGGACAATTCGATTGTGAGAGCAGTATTAGTAACATTTTTTGCATTTAGTCCAGCCGTTATAGTGGATGGAACTATTTGGGGTCAAGTAGATATGCTACATAGTATATTGATGGTTAGTTCTATTTTATTACTAATGTCTAAGCCAACTTGGTCTGGTGCTATTTACGCTATAGCGTTACTGGCTAAATTTCAATCAATCGTAATTGCGCCTGTATTTGCTATGTATTTCTTAAAAATCATTTGGGAAAAAAAAGAAGGCAAGCAATTAACCAAATTTGTAATGGGATTCTGTATTCCTTTATTAATATTCGGTTTGTATTTCGCAGCGCATGGAACATTTATCACGATGTTAAAACAAGCATATTTGAATGCGGTAGGTACGTTCCCAACGGTAACTGTATTTGCTATGAACATTTGGTATTACGCGATTGGTACGGATCCTAATACAGTGGATACTATTCAAATTTTACCACATATTACATTGAAGACAGTTGGATTAATACTCTTGTCTATTGCAGCGGCATTAACTTGTTTATATGTCTTTTTCCATCGTCATATGAATACGGCAGTTCTATTAAAAGCAGCGACTTTTATAAGCTTTGCGTTCTTTATGTTACCTACGCAAATGCATGAGAGATATGCTTTCCCAGCATTAGTATTTGTCATCTTTTTACTGCTATATGAAATGAAGTGGACAGGAATAGCTTTAGGATTAACGTTAACAATCTTTTTAAATATAGTAATGGTTCTGTATGCGGGCTCTAATACGAACATGGGAATGTTTATCGTTACTATTAATGTTTTTATTTTCTATGCTATGTGTAAATTATTAGTAAAAGAGTATTATGATCGCTTTGGATTACTAATAAAGAAACAATAAAAATTATAATTTTAAGGGGAGGTACATTTTGCTAATATGCAGAATGTGCTTTTTTCTATTGAAAATAGAAAAATAAACATGAGAGGATACTTAGAAAATATAATTTCTAAAATACTACAATCATTCGGATAGTTGAAGTGTATTCTAATAAATATAAAACGCTACCTGCTTTTAGGTAGCGTTTTATATTTATTAGGCTCCTTCTAAATCATCAATCAACTTCTCAGCTAAGCGCCTATACATATTACTCATCGACACAAATGATGTTAGTAATAAAAATTTCTCTAGGTTCGGATCTTCTAAAGAAGAAATCTCACTTACTTCTGAAACACGGTTATTTACGTCTTGTGTAAAGCTTTCGACGTTGTTTTCGGTAAGAGAGAGATAATCTTTATATAGCGTATTTAATTCGAATGAATCATCGCTTAATAAGGATTCATTTATATTTTCTAAGGAGCTTTTTATGTCATTAATGGAAAGGGCCCCTTTTAATTGATAAATTAAGCTAATTAAAATCATATGATCTTTTGAGTATTTTTTATTTTTGATTGGAATAAACAGTTTCCCTTTTGCGTAATTGTTAATCATTGTTTTTGTTAATACTTTTTCATCATCGGTTCTTGTTGTATCCGCATAAGTATTTTCAAATAGTTGGACAACCTGGTCTACATACAAGTCGACATTTGGAATATCCTCAAGTGTAATATTTTTTTCTAAATGTAATGCTTCAAGCAATTTGTTTATATTTTCCACGTGGAACCCCTCACTTTTATAACTTAGTGGAGCATAATGTTTAGTTTATCTCTAAATATGGTATTACGAAACAAATGAATTGTAAATGTTGACCTCTAATAATAATGCATATATAATTACATGTAGTTATTAAAACTACATGTAATTATATGAGGGGTGTATATATGAATGCTTATATAAGAGAACCGGTTAATGCTTTTACCCACTTGGGAGGAGCCGTATTATCATTTATTGCATTATTAGCTATGCTTGTAAAAGTTTCTATTAAGACGCCATCTTTTGCGGCAATTACAGCTGTTATTTTGTTTGGCATCGGAATGATGGTTCTGTATACAGCATCAGCTGTATATCATAGTGTTGTAGCCAGTGAACGTGTTATTTATTTCTTTCGGAAGCTTGATCACTCTATGATCTTTATATTGATTGCAGGTACATATGCACCATTTTGTTTAATTACATTACATTCCGCAAACGGTTTATTATTATTTTGTTTAGTGTATGCAACGGCCATTTGTGGTATTGTTTTTAAAATGTTTTGGTTTAGTTGTCCGAGATGGTTATCAACAGCAATTTATATTACAATGGGCTGGTTAATTGTTCTGTTCTTTGCACCGTTAGCTGCTAACTTAAGTGCAGGAGGTATCATGCTGCTAGTACTTGGGGGCATTCTTTATACGATTGGTGGATTTATTTATGGAACAAAGCCAAAATGGTTAGAGTTTAAACATATGGGGCATCATGAAATTTTTCACGTGTTCGTGTTATTGGGAAGCCTTGCCCACTTTTTAAGTGTATATTGTTACGTAATTTAATTAAAAAATGCCACATGATTTTAGTTATGTGGCATTTTTTAATTGTTTAATTGGACTCCTGTATAGAATAAAATGTATGTTTCTGTGTTCACATAATAAACATATAACAAGTGATACATGGTATAATTTGGTTAATTCATATTAAAGATGATATGGGGGACTAAAATTATGGCAGTACTTGTAACAGGTGGAGCAGGATATATTGGTAGTCATACATGCGTAGAATTACTGAATAATGATTATGAAATTATTGTAGTAGATAATTTGTCAAACAGCTCAGTAGAGTCTATCAATCGAGTGAAAGAGTTAACAGGAAAACAATTTAAGTTTTATAAAGAGGATCTTGTGAATTACGAGGCATTGAATAAAATTTTTGAGGAAAATACAATTGAAGCTGTCATTCATTTTGCAGGTTTAAAAGCTGTAGGAGAATCGGTAGCAAAGCCATTAACGTATTATCATAATAATATTATTAGTACATTAGTGTTATGTGAAGTGATGCAAAAGCGTAATGTGAAGAAGATGATTTTTAGTTCATCTGCAACGGTATATGGCATTCCAGAAACATCACCAATTACGGAAGAATTTCCATTAAGTGCAACAAATCCATATGGTCAAACGAAATTAATGATTGAACAGATGATGCGTGATGTAGCATTTGCAGATGAGGAATGGAGTATTGCACTACTTCGCTATTTCAATCCATTTGGTGCACATGAAAGTGGGCGTATTGGAGAAAATCCAAATGGAATTCCAAATAACTTAATGCCATATGTAACACAAGTAGCGGTAGGGAAATTAAAAGAATTAAGTGTATTTGGAAATGACTACCCAACAAAAGATGGAACGGGCGTCCGTGATTACATTCATGTTGTAGACTTAGCACAAGGTCACGTAAAAGCGCTAGAGAAAGTACTGAATACAACAGGAGTAGATGCTTATAATCTGGGCACAGGTACGGGGTATAGTGTAATAGAGATGATTGAAGCATTTGAAAAGGTTTCATGCAAAAAAGTTCCTTATAAAATTACGGAGCGTCGTCCTGGTGATGTGGCAGTATGTTTTGCGGATGCGTCGAAAGCGAAGCGTGAATTAGGCTGGGAAGCAAAACGTGGATTAGAAGAGATGTGTGCAGATTCTTGGAGATGGCAATCAAATAATAAAAATGGCTATTTAGAAGTTTAATAAATAGATACAAAAATGACCTTTGCATAAGCAAAAGGTCATTTTTGTATCTATTTCTCGTTAAGTTTATTAGCTAATTTGGTAAAAAAAGTTCGCTGCTTTATAGGAATATTTGACTGACAAAATGTATAATAATCAATATCTTTAATGTAAGTAAAGAGTCTAGAAATACCATATAGGAATGTAATAGAGGATCCAACTGCAAAACTAATGCCGTAACCATTGAATCCGAATGGAAGCAAGAGAAGGCTTAATAACAGGTTTGCAAAAAAGAAAATAGCTGATGTTCGAAATGCCCCTTTACGATCCTCAAAGTATAGGAGTAGTAACGTAATAACGAGCACCATTCCATTTGCATAAGCACCAACTATAGTTAGTTGCAGAATAGAGTAGTTAAGTGTTGTGCTTCCAGACTGTGAACTAAAAATCCATATTATAAAAATAATAAGTAAAGAAAAAATACCTTGATTACGAAGTATACGTTCCATTTCCTGCTTTAAGACAAAGTTCATGGAATCTTTCAATTGTAAAAGCGTATTTAATGTTCCGCCATTATTTACCGAACCGAAGAACTTTTTATATCTTTCATAAAATCTGGTTTCAATGGATACTACAAAGAAAATATAGGTTGGAATAATACTTAAATACGCCCAGAAAACAGAAGTATCATAAATTTGATGATAAATAAAGGTATCTTCAATATTTCCTCGCCCTTCTCCAAACCAAATAACAAAATTACATACCCAAATACCCACATTGTAAAATAGGCTTGACCAAAATAACTCTGGATATTTATCTAAATAAGAAAGAAAGGTAAATTGTTCAGTAGCATCACTATTTGGAAACATTCGTACAATAACGATACTTAACCATACTAGTGTAATGAAAGTACCGAGTGTAAAAGAAATTAAAAGCAATAGGGCAGAGCCATGTTCTAGCCCAAGTGTAGGATGCCAGTAAGCTATTAGTGCAATTCCGGATAGAGAAAAAATGGAGCCGATTAAAAATGCAAGGGCAATTGATTGATAATCTTTAGCTGCTGTTAAATAAATGGACTGAATCCAAATAATATTTAAAGCTAAAAATAAAAATAGCATCACGATTTTATAATACAAGGCCAATGGTGTAAAAAATGCAAACAAAAGCCATAACATAATAGCTAAAAAAAGTGTGATTTTCGTCATTCCTAAAAATGAAGAAAATACTTTATCAGCTTTTTGTTCGTATAAAAGGTCAGCTACATATCTAGTTACAATGAGCTGCAATGCCCCGTATATAATTTGAGAAAAAATAAAGCAATATGAAATTGAAATAGTGAAAAGGCGCTGTTCTTCAATTGAAATAGAATGAAATAAACTTAAAATGTATCGAATAGCTGTTACTGCTAAAATAACGACTAACCAAGGACCAGCTGTAACAAATAACGAAAATCCATAAGCTTTTACCCTTGAAGAATAGTAGTCTTCTTGAAATAATTTTTGTAATCGAAATCCTATGCCTGCCATGTTTTTACACCCCTTTCTGAATAAAGCTTACGATAACTATCAACAACACCTGATAATTGATAATATGCTTCAATACGATTACGCCCATTGTCTCCGAATTGATGAATGGATTCAGGGTGACGATAATACCATTCTAAGTGAGTGGCAACTTGTTCAGGAGATACAGGTGGTACAACAAAGCCACATTGGCCGTAAGGGTCTTCATCTTGTCCATAAATTAATTCTCTACAAGAACCAACATCTGTAACAACCCATGGTAATCCGGATGCCATTCCTTCTAACATAGCTAGTGGTTGTCCTTCAGATATACTAGTTAATACGAGAATATCCGTTTGTTTTAAGTAATCTTTAATATTTACTCTACCAGTCATTATTACATGCTCTTTTAATCCAAGTTGCTGAATTAAATCACGACATTCTTGAGCATACTCAGGTTCTTCTGTATCAGGACCTAATAAGTAGAATATAAATGGAATATCTTTTTCTAATAATAATTTAGCTGCATAAATCATTGTTTTTACATCTTTAATTGGGACAACTCGTATAATAGCAGAAATAATGAGTTTATCCGAATTATATTTTGGTTTACGTAGCCCTTTATAGTCAGATAAAGTAACGCCATTTGGAACAATTTTTAGTTTATGGGCCGGAGCGCCTAAGTCTTTTTGATATGCACTATTCCGGCCGAATAACGTAATTACATCTGTAGCTTGTTCATATGCTTGGTGAGATAAATGGTGGAAGAAAGAAACCCACCTTTTTTTGTATTCAATTGGTATCCACGTTGATTGGAGTATTTCCTCCTCACGTTCCCGCGAATAAATACCATGCTCTGTTAGAATAAATGGTATGTCAGACTTGGCACTAATTGCAGCCCCAAGGAGCCCACCATAACCTGTAGATACAGAATGAATAAGATCTAATTCAGGAAAATCAATTTGTAAAATTTGAATGATTGGTGTGAACATAGATCTCCACATCCAAAAGTAATTTAAGAAAGAACCACTACTTTCTTCATACAAATAACTTTTTTTCACTATTTCATAAAACTCACGACTTTCGAAGAAGGAATGCAGTGTTCCTAGCTTTTGCTTGTTTCCTAATATTTGTAATGCTGTTGTGTCGTTAGCTTGGAATGTAAACCATTTTTGGAGTGTTTGTACTTCATCGGTAGTTAAATTGGTTTTTACATGTTTTGAGTCACTTTCTAGTTGTAAGGGAATCATAATGATATCTTTTACATTACTAGGAATTTCATATTGATATTCCTCTTCTGTTTTTACTTGCGGTACGATCGCAAAAATGGTGAATTCATGTTCTTTAAATTGCTGGATAATCATTTGTACCCAGCTTGCTACTCCGCCACTGACAAAAGGATAACTTCCTTCAACGACTAAACCTATTCTCATCTGCTATGCTCCTTTAATTGGAATTGTAGCGTTGGCTTTTTTCAATATAACGCTATAAATTTGTGAATCTAGTTTTGTAACTGTACCGTATGGGAATGAACCGGTTTTCAATTTCTTTCCTTCTTCTACACGTATAATTGTTGCAGTATGGTTTGGTAACCCTTTATATGCAATATGAACAGCATCATCTTCATAAGAAACAGCTAAATCACCAGTTTGATAAATTTTCATGGAAGTAGTTGCTTCGCTTTGAGTCATACTTTTTATATAAGGATATCTTTCGCGTATTTCTTTAATTGTCGTTTTATAAGCTTTAAATAATTCTTCCCATGTTAGATTACCCGAGCGTTTTTCGTCAAGGATATCATCTGGATGGACGAAATGTGAGATAACCCCTAAATTTGCGGTAACATCAGCTAAAATAAATTGTTCTTCATCTGGGATAGCATAGCCACTCGTAATACGCGGGAAGTGATAAATGTTTTTGTTGTGTTCATCTGGTCCAAATTCTTGAATTAAACTGCCGTTACTTTTACTTCCCACATATAGAGAAGCAACTGTTTCCATAGTTGGAACCGCGTCGTTTAATGCACTTAATCCGGTTGTATTTATAATATTGGATGGTGGTACATAGGTTTTTAGTTTTTCGTTTGGAAAGAAGTTATACACGAGTTTTTGTAGAGTATCTAAGGAGCTCTCCATATCCTCTTTTGAATTCCATGGAACATATTCAAGTGCTTTATCTACTGGGTCTGGTGGTAATAATAAAGGTTGATGGTTATAGCCATGAATACCGATCTCTCCACCGTGACTTAATAATTCTCTCCCAAATAATAAATATGTATTTCTATTTTTACCTGTGAAATCTTCAAAAGGTGGCGTTACTTTATTTTGGTATGTCCCAATTGCAACACCCGTATATTTAATATCAAGTTCTTCAGAGATATCCTTCATATTTTTCCACCAATGTTTTTTATAAAATTCTTCAACAGAAATTTTTTCTGTTGTTAAGTTTTTTAGTTCTCCACTTGGAATTGGAGATGGGAAGTCATCAATATACATAATCTCCGCTCCAAGTTGTGCTGTAGCGAAAGTCGGAAAAATAGTACCCAGTGATTGAACGAACATACCTCTACCTAATTTATCGTTCAATGCTGTTGTATTCCAATATAAAACTTTTCCTTCACCGTAGTCATTGGTCCAAAGGATGGGAGTATCTTCTGCCGTAATCCAAGTATTAGTTGTATTCTCATCTAGCGTAATACTCATTGAGCTATGAGTAAACAATGGAGAAGAACTTGAGAGATCAGGGTAACCAGGGAATAAAACTTGTTCAAAATTTAATCCCTTTGCATCTGTGAATCCCTTTTTTTGGTTAATGCCAAATAGGGGGTTCCAGGAAGGATCTGAATCGAGCCGATTGGCAATAATAAGTTTTCCACCCAACTGTACAAAATTTTGGATATCGGCTTGTGGTAGTTGTGTCATTCCTTCACCTGTAATAATGATTCCTGTATAAGGAGAGGGAGTAAGTGTCTTAATTTCATTAGCTGTAATGTCTTTATAATGTAGGTGGGCATAGTCCATTGCCTTTTTTGTATGAAACGTAACTTGTTCCCCTAATTTATTATCCGTCGTTAAAACGTAGAATTGCATTTCTTGGCCATTTGGATTTACATTTTTCGCCGTTACTGTTTTAACGGCAGTTGTTTCCTTAGTTTTAGGAACAGAAAAAATTCTATAAAAATTATCTGTTCGATATATTAAGATAGATATAATTAGGAGAAGTAAAGTAATACTGATAATCCCAATATATATATTAATGCTCTTCTTCAATGTGTATGCCTCCAAACTGCTCTACAAATAACTGATACTTACGTGGTAGAATATGAACTTTTTTTGTAAATGTTAGATTATCAATTAATTTGTAAAGTTTGTCCCATAATTGTTGTTCGTAGTATAGTTCCAGTAATCCGACATAACCGTAATATGATTCAGGATTAAGGTGGATAAGGTGTGAAAATTGTTCTTCGGATTCTACATATTGTTTTTTGTATAGAAGTAGATTTCCAAGTTGGAAAGAGTAGAGCAATTCGTTAGGGAAAAATTCTATACTTTTTATAATGAAACTCATAAATTCATTAATTATATTTTCTTTTTGTTGATTAGAAAGTAGGCCACTTTCTATATACCTTAAGTAATTAGAAACCAATTCTTCTGCAATTTCGTTTTGGGGATGCTGCAGAAATTGTTTATTTAAGTATCCAATCTGTTTTTCATAACGTTCATTTAGTAAATTAATCGTAGTCGCAGCATAATGTACAGTTTCAGGATCTTTATGATGAATTGCTTCTTTCAATAATCCACCTTCATTAGAAATGGTAGAAGAACTTAATTGTACAATTAGTTGTTTATGTAACTCCGGTTTATCAATTTCTAATCCAGAGGAAAATGAAATAAGGTCCATATCTTGTTTAGCTGATTCCAAAATATCTTCATAATTATCAACTTGAAAGGAAACATAATCAGAATACTGTTGTAACCACTCTGTTTTGGAACGTTTTATATTAAGTAATAACATGATTACTGATACAATAAGCCCAAGAAGTGGAAACAGAAGAGAGACAATTAAACAAAACTCAATAATTCCTTTTTTATTTTCTGTAATTAAACCTTTCGTAAATCGAAATAAGAGAAAAATTAAAATAGCATATATAATATAAAGAAGGAGGAAAATCATTAGAATATCACTCCTTCAGCAGTGAGCGCATTTTGTATACGGGTTTTAACTTGTAATAAAAACTTTTCTTCGGTACCAGGTAATAAAATCATGATTTTTTGATGGGTTGTGCTATAACTGAAGATATCGATATCACGTAAATGTGCTTTTAAGATTGAATTTATTACTTGTAAAGAATCTTGTGATGCATGGAACTCAAAATAGGAATATGGATATGATAATGTTTCGTAACGTTTTTGTTCGATTTTTAATAAATGTTCAAATTCGTCTTCATAGTAAATACTTGTTTTAGGGAATGTACGCTCTTCTTGACTAGATATCCAAATATTAGAAGCGTTTTGTAAACGGTCGCCCATCCAGCGTAAATACCATGTGAAAAGTTCGAATTGTTCAGAAGTGATTTTGGAGAATTCTATTTCATCTAAAATAATGATGTATTGTACATTATCTTGGAATAAGACAGGACCAACTAAAAGTGGTGCGTCTTGAGAATCTCCTTCTGTACGGAAAAACGGTCGATTATGAGCTAACGCATTTTTGATGACTGATGAAGAGTTCTTAACAAAAATTGATTGAGGTAAAGTGTTTTCACCAGTTTCAAATCTTAATTTAATGCGAAGAGACTGTTTATTGTTATCTATGTGATAGATACCAATTTTTTTCGCACCAAAATATGTTTTTAATACATTCATTCCTTCGTCTAATACAATTTCAGGATGTGTATGATTTAAGGCTTTGAACATATGGTACATTTTAGATAAGTGATTGTTTGATTCAAGCACACGGGAACGAAGTGTAATACGTGTTTCATCCAATTGTTTAATAACATATTTTAGCTCTTTATTTTCAGATTTGAGTTCAGTATTTACCATATGTATATCTTCATAACGTTCTTTTTGTGAAGTACTCATTAATCCGCAATATAAACTAATCACAAGCAAGAAAATCCAACTTATCCAATCATCTGATGAATAAAAGTAAAGTAGTACATCATCGCCTTTATATATACCCCTTATAAAAATATAAATTATTGATTCTAGAAATGTGAAAAGTGCGATTGATATACCGTATCGGCTAGAAATAATTAATGTAATAAATAAAAGTATGAAATATTCATGTGTAGATGTAAAAAAATCGGTTAATATTGAGAGAACAAATAGAGCAATAAAGAGAATAGTAGGTTCAATTAATTTCATAAATAAATTGGATTGCTTATAGTGCATAAATAGACCCCTTCTTTCATTTACCAATTTAGCTCCGAGGAATAATACATGAAGTAAAATAAACAGGTATTTTAAAATATATATTTTCTGCAGAATACAAATTATTTTATCAATAGGGATATAGTAAATTCAAGAGAAATAAATTCTAAATTTTGTTAATTCATGTTGCTTTTGAGAAATTTCTATAAAATAGAGATATTTCACTAAATTTTCAAGGTATAAAAAGTGAAAAGATTACTATAGTAGTATAGGAGGTAATACAATTATGAGTTGGAAACGTTCCATCTGTTTTTTTTCTATATTTTCTTTTATTTTTTCTTCAAATACAGCAGCGCAAGTAAATGCTGTGAATCCAGTTTTGAAAAATGTAAAAAGCTATAAAATTTATTATGGCGAAGCAAATGAGCAAGTAATTAAAAGACTTTCGAAGTATGACATGGTTATTATCGAGCCTTATGCATTTACAAGGGAGCAAGTTCAACAATTAAAAAAATCAGGAACTGTGGTTCTCGGCTATGTTAGTGTTTTAGAATTAGAAGTTTGGCATAAATCACAAGTAATGGAGTCAGATTATTATTATAGAGACAGCGAAAAAATGAAAATTGAAAAGTGGGATACATATATTATGAATTTAGCTGACAATCATTACCGGAGTATTATCATTAACAAAGTAAAACAGCAAATTGTTGGGAAAGGTATAGATGGGGTATTTTTAGACACTGTTGGTGATATTGATGATTATTTTTATGATCAGGCAGCCTTACAAGAAAAGTTTAGATTGGCTTATGTAAATTTATTAAAGGAAATTAAAAGTGTTGATTCTAATTTATTACTTGTACAGAATTGGGGATTTGAAACGATTAAAAGCGCAGCTTTAAATTTTATTCATGGTGTACTATGGGAAGATTTTAATAAACAAGTTATTGCAGAAGATCAATGGAGCCAAGGTTGGATGCGTTATTTTAAAAAACAGGGCAATAAAATTGTAACGTTTACTGTAACTCCAGATGATATATCAAAAAAATATAGTACTATAAATGGATTTATTCCTACAATAAATCCAAATGACATTTATAATAATTAAAATAGTACTGAATATGTCCCCTGAGATCAATAATACTCTTTTTTCTAGAGTAAGAAAAAGAGTATTATTGATTTAGCAGTTATCAGATTTACTATGGATGATAATATGGACGCGTAATATTTTCATTAATTTTAACAAGTTGTTTATGATACACAGTATTACCTTTTTGGCTTGTATAAGGTGGTAAGCTTCGTCCGAAACAATTTGCAATAATATTGGAGTGAGGAGGATAAGAAATACGAATTTCATACAAATTAATAGCTTCATCTAAATTTACAATGTTTATTACTGCTGAAACTGTTGCAGGCTCTCTTGTTAATACACCTGTTGAAAGAATAACAGATTGATGTGGATAATGAAGAGGTATAAATATCAGAACTTTCTAATTTAATATGATTGTACAATATTCTATGTAAATCATTAATAGAGTAAGATAGGGAGAATGCATTATTCAATACTTGTATCATTGTTAAAGTACGTTTATAATCAAATAATCTTATTAGCTTTTTGATTGAATTACGTATTATTGAAAGCGTTTTTATTATGTGGTACATTTCGATTGACATCATTACTGTATGACATGTATGAAACGGTTTTTTTTATTGTTTTTTAAGGTAGGAAGTCTGACTTGTTTGCAAAAAAACTTTGTATGTAGTTGTAAGTAAGAAGGAGAATAAGGAATAATATAACTTTTATAAGACGGGGAGGGTACAGTGTGAAAATGTAAGGTTTTCACATGAGGATATATGGGTTACGTAGGATTATTACTTTCGGGTGCAGCTTTATTTTTAAATAGTCTTGTTATATTAGGAAAAGCAGAGATGAAAAGTGCGGGTGTTTTTAATTTATTTGTGGGTGCACTACAAATTATTATTCCGTTCTATTTGATCATGATTTCTGACCAAAGCAATTGGACAGTGTATTCATATGCAGCTACTTTCTTATTTGGATTAACCTATTTATATGTAGGTGTTACCTTTATAAAAGGAATGGATAGTAGTGGTCTAGGATGGTTTTGTATGTGGGTAGCAATTATTGCTTTATTCTATATGGTTGTTTCATTTGTTCAATTCCACGATGTTGTTAATGCGTTAACATGGTTTATGTGGGCATTACTTTGGTATTTATTCTTTGTATTAAATACACAAAAGAAGAATATCAATCAATATCTTGGAAGAATTGCCTTCGTACAATCATGGGTAACATTGACGTTGCCTTCACTCTTTTATTTTATGGGAGTATGGGGAGAGGGATTCGTATATGAACTATGGGTTTATGTATCCGTAATTTCTATTTTATACTTCTGTTATTGTATTTATAAATATCGAGTACGTTAATATATTTTCTGTAGAAAAGCATGGAATCGTTAAACGAATTCCATGCTTTTTATATATTAGCATTTATAATAGAGAGGTAGTATTTTGCAATTTATCAAAATGGGGATGATGAATTTGAAAAAAGTATTGGTGCTAGGGGGAACAAGATTTTTTGGTAAACATTTAGTAGAAGTGCTTTTGCAAGAGGGACACGATGTAACGATTGCAACGAGAGGGATTACAGAAGATCCTTTTGGAAGTGCAGTAAAAAGGCTGATTGTCGATAGAGAAGATGAAAAACAACTAGTAGAGCGTCTAGAAGATAAAAGTTATGATATCGTATACGATAATTTATGCTATAGCTCGAATGCAGCGAAGGTAATATGTGAAGTGTTACGAGGAAAAACGAAGAAATACGTTATGACATCTTCAATGGCTGTTTACGAGCCAGCAATAGGCTTGTTAGAAGAGAACTTTAATCCGTATGAGTATGCTGTTACGTATGGGGATAGGAAGAACTTTAATTATGGTGAAGGCAAGCGATTAGCTGAAGCTACTGTATTTCAACAAGCAACATTCCCAGTTGTTGCAGTGCGTTTTCCAGTTGTTATTGGAGAAAACGATTATACGAAAAGGTTACAATTTTACGTTGAACATATTGTGAAGCAAGGGCCTGTCGTGGTGAATCATTTAGATGGAGAGTTGTCGTTTATACATGAAGAAGAAGCAGGCCAATTTTTAGCTTGGTGCGGGGTGGAAAGTATAGAAGGGCCAATCAATGCTTGTAGTAATGGAGTAGTTTCTACTAGAGAAATCATTCATTTCATAGAAGCAAATACGGGGATAAAAGCACTCGTTCAGGAAGTAGGAGATAATGTAGCGCCTTACAATGAGGTAATTAATTGTACATTACACAATGGAAAAGCTAGTGAATTAGGATTCCCGTTCCGAGAGTTGAAAATAGACATAGAACAAGTATTACGTTATTACATACATACAATGAAATAATCATAAATCCCCCGGTGGCAATCCGGGGGATTCTGGAGGATTTCGACAATACTAATTTTACATTACCAAATTTACCTTATACGCACGACTAATGTTTTTGTGATTGAATCGCTTGTAAATACTTTTCGTTTACCCGGTCCCAGTTCACTGTATGCCACCAATTGGTAACAAATTCTGGACGCCGATTTTGATACTTTAAATAATAGGCGTGTTCCCATACATCGATAACGAGTAATGGAATTTTACCTTCTTGCAAAGGTGTATCTTGATTGGGTGTACTCATAACGGAAAGTTCCTCACCGTCCATAACAAGCCATCCATAGCCACTTCCAAAACGACTAACAGCTGCTTTGGAAAGTTGATCTTTTAAGTTGTCAAAGGTATTGAAATAATAATCAATTACTTTTGCAACGTCTCCATTAGGCTCACCGCCACCTCGCGGGCTCATTACTTCCCAAAAAAGACTATGACAATAGTGACCACCGCCGTTATTTCTGACAGCTGTAGCAATTTCCTTTGGTAAAATGTCTAAATTACATAGTAACTCTTCTAAAGATTTATTATGTAATTCCGTATAGTTTTCTAAAGCGGCATTCAAGTTATTTACGTATGTCGCATGATGTTTTCCGTGATGAATAGAAAGTGTGTCGCTATCGATATATGGCTCTAGTTCATCATAGTCATATGAAAGCTTTGGCAATTGAAATGAAGACATAACATTACCTCCTTTCTCTTTAAAAGTTGGTCTAGGTAAAAATAATTTACCTGAGTCAAAAATACACCTATTTTTTATGCAAGTCAATAGTAATGCCTTTAATTTTCTGAAAAATATTACAATAAAAGTAACACTTCGACTTTCATTTGTGACTCTTATTCTTTTTGCTTATACTGTAAAGTAGAACGTTTTGTTGAAATAGAAGGAGATCGTTTATGAGTAAAACGAAACAATTAATAGAGGAAGCGAGTCAGTTTATTACGATTTGCTATAAAGAGCTTAATAAAGAGCAATTCATAGAAGAGCGTGTGAAAGAAATTCAAGTTGAGATAGAGAAGACGGGGACGTATGAGCATACATTTGAAGAACTTGTTCATGGATCGCGAATGGCATGGCGCAATAGTAATCGATGTATCGGAAGATTATTTTGGAGTAAGATGCACATATTAGATGCACGTGAAGTAAATGATGAGGAAGGTGTATACAATGCATTAATGCATCATATTAAATATGCAACGAACGATGGGAAAGTGAAACCGACAATTACAATTTTTAAGCAAGATCAAGGTGAAGAAAATAATATACGAATTTATAATCACCAATTGATTCGATATGCAGGATATAAAACAGAAATGGGAGTGATCGGTGACTCTCATTCCGCTGTGTTCACGGATTTTTGTCAGGAACTTGGCTGGCAAGGAGAAGGTACGAATTTCGATGTATTGCCACTTGTTTTTTCTGTCGATGGAAAAGAACCTGTATATAAAGAAATTCCTAAAAAAGAAGTGAAAGAGGTACCGATTGAACATCCAGATTACCCAATCTCATCTTTAGGAGCAAAATGGTATGGGGTTCCAATGATTTCAGATATGCGCTTAGAAATTGGCGGTATTTCCTATACAGCCGCTCCGTTCAATGGATGGTATATGGGGACGGAGATTGGGGCTCGCAACTTAGCGGATCATGATCGTTATAATTTACTGCCGGCTGTTGCGGAGATGATGGAGTTAGATACATCTAGAAACAGTACGTTATGGAAAGACAAGGCACTAATTGAGTTGAATATTGCTGTATTATATTCCTTCAAAAAACAAGGAGTTAGTATTGTAGATCATCATACAGCTGCACAACAATTTCAACAATTTGAGAAGCAAGAAGCATCGTGTGGACGGGTTGTCACTGGCAATTGGGTGTGGCTCATTCCACCGTTGTCGCCAGCTACCACTCATATTTATCATAAACCGTATCCGAATGAAATTTTGAAGCCGAATTTCTTTCATAAATGATATTTAGTATAGTTTTTTTATGCAAAATATAATTTTTTTTAATTACTGTTACGTAGCAAATGGAAGCCTTTACTATCGGTTATTTTTGGAAGGGGCTTTTTGAACCAAGGAGTTCCTTATGTTATAATCAAATTTCTGTTTCGAAGACCTTATAGAAATATAAGGTCTTTTGTTTTGCTTTTTTATGTAATAGGAATAGAAATTTTCTTTTAAATAAGGGATTTAGCATATTTTTAGGGACAACATAAGTGTGTAGAAAATCGATTAATTATTATACTTATATAATTTTTATGTTTTGGGTGTAAACAATAAAACATAATAAAGTTGTTTTTTTAGATTGCTGAGGAAGGAGGAAGTGTAAATGAGAATGAAGAGTCGAAAAACAGATTGGCCTGTATTTCTTATTAGTGGTGGCTCACTTTTATTATTTGTAATTGCAGTTATTTTAAATAAAAGTTACGTAGAGGGAGTCATTAATAGCAGTTTTGCGGCTTCAATTAAATATTTTGGTGCCTTTTGGCAGGTTTTATTAATTGGTACATTTGTTGTTGCAATGTGTATGGCGTTTTCGAAATATGGGAGAGTTAAACTTGGGGGGCTAGAAAAACCTGAGATTAGTACGACAAAGTGGCTCGCTATTATTATGTCTACATTACTTGCCGGAGGTGGCGTTTTTTGGGCAGCTGCAGAGCCGATGTACCACTTGATGACGGTGCCACCAATACATGAAGGTATATCTGCTGGAACGCAAGAAGCAGTCATGCCTGCTTTAGCACAAAGTTATATGCATTGGGGTTTCCTTGCTTGGACAATTTTAGGAACAATTAGTGCGGTAGTTATGATGTATGGACATTATCATAAAGGTATGCCGTTAAAACCTCGAACGCTTTTATATCCCATCTTTGGGGAGAAATTGCGAAAGAGTTGGCTTGGAACAACGATCGATGTGTTTGCAATTATTGCGGTAGCTGCAGGGACAATTGGTCCAATTGGATTTTTAGGACTACAAGCAAGTTATGGATTACAAGCATTGTTTGACATTCCTGATGTGTTTACTACTCAATTAGCTATTATTGTTTGTGTAGTAGCTGTTTCTACTATATCTGCGGTAACAGGAATTGATAAAGGGATTCAAATTATAAGTAATTT
>Ga0102589_1001913_pt1 | contig 25902 bp, 30 predicted proteins | sample AraplaMF_Col_mLB_FD_76858 | JGI IMG/M metagenome (GOLD analysis project Ga0102589, IMG submission 76858) | Arabidopsis root microbial communities from the University of North Carolina, USA - plate scrape MF_Col_mLB | ecosystem: Host-associated > Plants > Roots > Endosphere | place: USA... | reverse complement strand
CTAGACGAGGGAACTGTTTTGACAATGCATGTATTGAATCGTTCTTCTCTCATTTAAAAACAGAGAAGTTGTATTTAGTGCGTCCAAAAACATATGAAACAACTTATCGAGCAATCCAAGAATATATTACATTTTACAATCAAAAGCGATTCCAAGAAAAACTTCACGGCCTTTCCCCGATAGAATATCGGGAAAAGGCCGTGGCATAAAACTCTTTTTATTATTGTCTACTTGACGGGGATATGACCAATGCTTGCTTCTTTTTTTATTTCGTAGAAACTTTACCTTCTGTTTGTGTTTGCGGAATAAAGTATCCTACAATACCTCCAATAATTGCTGGGACGATCCAACCAATCCCTAATTTGTAAAAAGGAATTGTACTTGCAATAGATGTAATCGCATGTGGCATCATTCCCACATTATCAAGCGCGTGAATACAGCTAATGATGAATGCAGCAATCATTGCACCGATGTATACAGATGGTTTACGTTTCGTATATTTATCAATAAATGATACAAAAATTAAGATGATTGTAATTGGATAAAGAATGATTAACACAGGTAACGTAATTTTGATTAACAAGTTGAGTCCTAGGTTTGAAACGATAAAGCTAAAAATACAAACATATAAGACAAGCTTTTTATAAGAAACATTGGTTAATACATTTGTGAAATAATTGGCAAATGCACTAACTACACCAATGGCTGTCGTTAAGCAAGCAAATATAATGGCGATGCTTAGCAGAATATTACCGCTTGTCCCAAATAATTGGTACATAATAGTTGCTAATAGCTGTCCACCATTTTCAAATTGTCCTAAATTCCCATTTGATGCTCCGATATATCCAAGTAAGAAATAAACGATTGTTAAGAAGAAAGCAGCAATACTTCCGCAAAGAATTGTGTATTTTGCAATAGATTTTTTTTCCTCAACACCATTTTGACGAATCGCATTTACGACAATTGTCGATAAAACGAGAGCGCCAATCGCATCTAATGTTAAGAACCCTTCTAAAAACCCTTTGAAAAATGGAATTTCTTTATAGTCGCCGACAGGGGGGATAGGTGTTCCCGCTGGAGACAGAATTGCTTTTGTTGCCATAACTGCAATAATTCCAAGTAAGATTGGTGTTAATATTTTTCCAATATGATCAACTAATTTGGATGGGTTTAATGATAAGAAGTAAACAACCGTAAAGAAAATAAGGCTAAACAGTAACATGGAATACCATTGGTCCTGGAAAAGTGGTGCGATTCCAATCTCATAAGAAACAGATCCAGTTCGTGGAATAACAAATAGTGGGCCAATTGAAAGGTAGATAATAATAGCTAGTACTGCTGCGAATTTTGGATGAACACGGCTCGCTAAGTTGTTAAAGCTACCGCCTGCAAGGGCAACAGCAACGATTGCTAATAACGATAAACCAACATCTGTAATGACAAATCCTGAAATAGAAACCCACATGTTTTCTCCTGAAGAAAGCCCAAGAAGTGGTGGGAAAATCATATTACCAGCGCCGAAAAAAACTGCAAATAGCAATAAGCTAATTGAGAGAATTTGCGATGGTTTTAAAGTTGTACGCATGTATAGAAAATCCTCCTAAGAATCTTTTTTTGTCGAAAATTCAAATAATTTGTCGAGTAACTGTTTTAATTTTAATCGTCTGATGACTAGAAAGCAACAGGGAATTTTAAAAAAAATTAAAAAATAATGCGTTAAGTTGGATAATTATACGTTTATCCCGCTATGTGAGAGCAGTAATCTTCCTATTTCAAGATTCATAGAGAACATTGTCCAGTTCCAGTGGCTAGAATGTTCGGTGGCTTCGCTTCTTCCTGCGAGGTAAAAAACACCTCTACGTTAGAAGCTCCATCCCCTCACATTCTGGACGAGCCACTTCCACTTTTCTTTAAGAGGGTAGGTGGGAGATGATTTTTTGTGAAATTCCGATGGGTGCTGATTAATTCAAGTTTCGCTTTATATTTTTCTCATTTAAGGTGGCATACTACGTGTAAAGCTGTTTTGGATTAAGAAAGTAAAACTTTAACTAGTGAGGGGATTTTGTCTAGTTTCTTTTTCTAAATGATGATGTGAAGGTGTCACTGTCTGCGAATAGCGCGATAAAAATGTGTGAAATAAAGAAAGGTGACAGAGTATGGATTATGTAGAAATTTTTATTGAACTGCTATTTGGGTATGTTGTGTTATTTTTTGTCGTTAAAATCCTTGGGAAAACGCAAATAAGTCAAATTACACCATTTGATTTTATTTCAGCACTCGTTTTAGGGAATTTTTTAGGGGATGCTATTTATAATAAAGATGCCCATATAGGAAGGATTATCTTTTCCGTTATTGTGTGGGGAGCTTTCATATTAACTACAGAAATTATTACGCAAAAATGGAGAAAAGCTCGTTTATTCCTTGAGGGAAAACCATCTATTTTAATTGCAAATGGAAAGTTAGATTGGACCGAAATGAAGAAAAATCGTTTAGATGTTGATCAACTTCAGCATTTGCTTCGTGCAAAGGATATATTTTCTTTGCAAGATGTAGCGTTTGCAGTTTTAGAAAATGATGGATCGATAAGTGTGATGAAAAAATATGATGTAGATATGCCAACAAGAAAAGATTTGAAAATAAAAGGGAAGGAAAATGTATTGCCGATCCTTCTTATTAGCGACGGGGAGCTTATTACATACAATTTAAAAAAGTTTGGGTTACATGAAGTATGGCTGCAAAAAGAGCTAAAGAAGCAGAAAACAGATTTGAAAGAAGTATGTTATGCGGAATGGAGTAAAGGAGGGAGTCTTTATATTCAAAAATATTAGTAGGGAACGTGCACATACTGTTTTGGTATGTGCACAAAATAGTTAAAAATATATTTTCTTATCGCGTTCTTCTTTCAAAATTTCAACAGCTTCGCGGAAACGTTGGGAATGAACGATTTCGCGCTCACGTAAAAAACGAAGACTATCATTTATGTCAGGGTCATCTGATAAATTGATGAGCCATTGATATGTTGCTCTTGCTTTTTCTTCTGCAGCAATATCTTCATATAAATCTGCAATTGGATCCCCTTTTGCTTGTATGTATGTGGCTGTAAATGGAACGCCGCCTGCATTGTGATAAAATAGTGCACTATCATGATTGGCGTACTGAGCATCCAGCCCAGCGGCTTTCATCTGTTCTGGGGTCGCGTCTTTTGTTAATTTATAAATCATTGTTGCAATCATTTCAAGATGAGCAAATTCTTCTGTGCCGATATCTGTTAGTAAACCGACTACTTTATCAGGAATGGTATAGCGCTGGTTTAAATAACGGAGAGCAGCTGCTAATTCGCCATCTGCGCCGCCATACTGTTCAACTAATAATTTAGCAAGTGCTGGATTACAAGTACTTACTTTCACAGGGTACTGCAATTTTTTTTCATATATCCACATATTTTATCTCCTTTATCCCGCTATTTATGGAGGGTAATACTCCGATCTTAAAATTTAGCAAAAGAAAAAAGTTAGGTGAAGATTGATTATGAGTGGGGGATAAAACCCCCACTGATTCGATTTTCACTTCATATTTGCCATGGCCATGGACCTTTGCTCCATTCCCACGGGGCTTTAGAATAACTATTACCAAATTGTTGAAGTGGACCATACTTTTCCTCAATCTTTTGCTTTTGCAACCTTCTTTTATAGGAAAAATCATTAAATTGATTGATAGCTGTAACATCATCTGGATGAGTATCTAAATAAAGCGTGAGTTCGACTAATACAAAATCGAGTTCTTGCAGCTCTTCTATCCACTTATAATATTCATCTGGCAATGTTTGAGCCACGGATTCTCTCACCTTCCTTTCTTATAAGGGTTTTCATAAAAATCATAGAAAGCAGGCCACAAAGTGCCCTTTCTTAACGCTTCGTTAGGCGGGAATTGAGGTAAGTTTGGTGGCTGGAATCCCATATATAAATGAGGAGGAGTTGAATAAAATTTCTTTCCAATAGGCGGACAAGGATCGTTTGGGCCATGGTAAGGTGTGAAAGATTTCATAAATTTGTCCATAATATAAGCCTCCTTTACAAGTAAAATATTCATCACTATGTATTGTATTCAGACATAATTGTCATTTATGACTCATATAGAAAAACTAGTAGGGACAAGGGGGAGGTATATGTGGAGACGATTACAAATAACATTGTATTAGAAGTGAGGAATTTAAAGGAAACCTTATACTTTTATGAAGGGGTTTTAGGGTTTAAACCGAGTAGACACCGTCCGCAATTACATGTGCCTGGTGTTTGGTATGATGTTGATGCAACGAGAATTTGCTTCGTTTTAAATCGAGACAAAGATCAGGCTGTCGGCAGGGCATTATCTTCTTATATAAATGTTAATTTGCCATTTGACGATATAGAAAAGGTGCGGAAAAAATTAGAATTCTATTGTGTGTCATTTGAAGAATTAAAGGGATGTAACACGGAGAGAAGGGGGATTGTTGTGCATGATCCTGATGGGTATAGAATTTTAATTGAGCCGAGAGAGTAAGTAAGGAGGAGTTAATGGGATGAATAGCACGTATGAAGAAAATGCATTGTTTGAACATAAATTTTGGCTAAAGGTTCTTGGTGATCACGCCCAGTTTCTTTTAGATGCTTTAGCTCCAAATGAAAAAGAAGATATTCAAAAAGCGATGTATTTTGTCCAAATATTTGATAGGTTCCTCAGCAATATCCATACAGTAAATTTAATTGCATTTGCGAAAGATGCACACGAAGCCGCAGAGGGAATTAGGAAATTTAAGCTGAGTATTATACAAAAGCAGCTAGAAGGAAAAATCAAAATTCATTTTACACCAACTTTTCTTAACCATATGGTGAACGAAGTGGAAGAGTATATAACTGTGTTAGAGTATTTAATGAAAGGAGAAGTGCCACCTATTTTTCATGAGTTACATTATCATCTCGTTTGGCTAACGGATGCAGCTGGGCATGCAGGTTCCATTTCAGGTGGGCTAGATCTTGTCGAAAAACGACTGAAAGAGAAGTGCGAGAAATATGAAAAGCACTTTGAACAATTCTACTTGAAAGCTGTGGAAATGACGGGTTACTTACGGACAGAACTACACTCTTTTCCAGCCCTAAAGAAATTTACCAAAGATGTTGCATTGGAATTGAAATTATTTTCTCATTTTCTTCACGAGCTAGAGGAATTGGGAATATCTAATCAAGTATTAAGCATCATCTCTGCAAGAATGGCAGACCATATGGCAAGGGAAGAATGTTATTATTTATTGAAACTGGCACAAGCTTCTGGCTTAGAGACACCAAAGTGTAATCCACTTTAATTCATACTAATAAAAATTCGCAGAGATGTGGATTTTTATATGGTATTTTTGTTTTTTTAGGAGATGCTAGAAAGGAATTTATAGAAGGGAGGAATAGGAATGCAATTAGCAACGCATGAATTACGGGACTTAAGTGAACTGATAGCAGGAGACTATAACACAATTAATACGATGTCTACATATATACAGCAAGCACAGGATACGGAGTTGAAACAAATGTTACAGAAGCATCTTCCTCTTCATGTGCAAGATTATAATTTGAAGGTGGAATTTATACAAAGTGAGTCACCTCCCAATATATCAAAGTTTCAGCCGTCTAAATTAAAACCAGTATTAGCTTCTTATACAGAGTCACCTTCACAACAATATTCCCCCGTTACACCAAGCGTGGCTGCGCAGCTTCCTAATGATCGGTCAATCGCACTTGGATATTTACTGAATCAAAAGTCGTCTGCGTTTAATTGTGCAGGTTCTTTATTAGAGTGTGCGAATCCAGAGCTAAGAACGCTTTTAGAAAATACCTTCTTAAACAGTAGTCATCATGCTTATGATATTTGGCAGTATATGGTAAAAAAAGGATATTATCAACTATCGCCAGCACCAAGTTCTGAAATGCAAGCCATAGCAAGTATGTATCAGCCACTTCATGAAGGATAACTGAAAAAGATTGACAAGTTCTAGCAAATATTTTAAGGTAATTTTATAAGATTGCGTATATAAAGGGGAGTAACTTATCACAATAAAGTCGTCATTACAGGGAGAAACCCTCGGCTTTATTGGCAACATCTTTGTTGTTAGTGAGACCTTTACCGGCAATGGTAAAGGCCCCTTATTGTCTTTTTTAGGACCTTTACTATATTTGGTAAAGGTCCTTTTTGTATGCAGAAAAGGAGAGGTGAAAAGTGAAAAAGTTTATAAACCGATTTCGATTTATGCTTCATCTTCGCCAGTTTGGTCCATTTCTATATGACTTTTTTACATCAAAAGAAGTCGCAGTGCAGAAGAAAATCCTATCCATTGCTTTATTAATCGGGTATGTCATGTTTCCATTTGATCTTATCCCTGATTTTTTACTATTCTTTGGTGTATTAGATGATATTGCTGTTGTCTTATTTATTTTGCAGCGAATTGTGAAAATGGCGCCGAAGCACTTACAAGAAAAATATAATTTAAATAAAGGATAGGAGTTAATAAATGGAGCAGTTTATTTTAGATGTAATTGACTATTTAAAGCAGTTTTCTTATTTTGGTGTCATTCTAGCATTAACATTTGAGTTTATTCCAGCAGAAATTGTGCTGCCGCTTGTGGGGTATTGGGTATATGAAGGAGATATGAACTTTTGGCTTGCGGTATTAGCTGGAACGGTTGGAGGAACGACGGGGCCTCTAACACTATATGCACTCGGTTATTATGGTGGTCGACCGTTATTACTGAAATATGGGAAATACTTTTTTATTAAGGAAGAACAGATTCAAAAAGCAGATCATTTCTTTGAAAAATATGGACCAGCTGTGGCGTTTCTTGGGCGCTTTATTCCAGGAGTTCGTACGCTTATTTCAGTTCCATGTGGGATGGCGAAAATGAACATTTGGAAATTTAGCATATACACATTTGTAGCGATGTTACCGCTCACGACGCTATATATATATATCGGATTGAAGTTAGGACCTCATTGGAAAAAGGCAGGGGCAATGGTCGAACAATATACGCTACCGATACTAGGAGTTGTTTGTCTCATTGTAATAGGAATATTCATTTTCAAGTTTGTGAAAAAGAGAGATAAAGCGGAATCTATGTAAAAGATGATGAGACTATTTAATGCCTGTTCTAGATTATAGATCTAAATCCTTTTGTATTCCATGCAGGGCTAATCAACATCATATCTACTTGTAAATGGGACAATAAATGAAAAAGAGGCAACAATTAATCGTCGTGATTTCTATAAGAATTCTGGGACAAGCTTTTTTTTCATAGTAAGAGTTCATATTGTCTATTGTGGAAAAATTGATGAGTTGTGCCGAATCGCCGATATATAGAGTGATTCCGCTGATATATGAATTCGTGTTAGAATAAAAGTAGATAAAACATTAAGGGAGCGAATATTTTGGAACAGAAAAAGCTAAAAAGAATTCTTGAGTATGTATGGACTGCAGTTGTGCTCCTTGTTGGATATTATTTTTTGAAAGACAAAAGCATCTGGATTCTATTTTTAATGACTTTTTTATTAGCAGGCCTAGGAACGTTGTTTATTAACTTTTTCTTTGATAGTTTAAATGTATGGAGAAAGAAAAAGAAAGAAGCAAAATAGTAAAGGGGAATGAGTATGCGAACATAGAAGCTTGTGTATCAATTGGTTTACAGCTTGCATCAGCATATTTTTCATTCTACAAACGTTACTGGAAAAACCTCGAATGTAAAACAGCTCGCCTCTAATATGGCGAGCTGTTTTTTCATGCTTCTTTTTGTTCACTAGTATTTTCTTTAGTCAGTAAATGGCTATTGCGTCTAGAATAGAAGAAATATACACATAGCCCAATAACAAGCCAAACAGCAAAACTTTTCCACGTTGTTGCGGAAAGGTTAATCATTAAATAGAGACAACAGCAAATTGCAACGATTGGTAATATCGGTACGAATGGAGTTCGGAATCCTCGCTTTAAATTTGGATGTGTTTTCCGCAAAATGAGTACAGCACAGCTAACAAATATAAAGGCAGTCAATGTGCCAATATTGACTAAATTTGCAAGTAGATGTAGATCTAATAGACCCGCTAATAAAGCAGCTACAATTCCAGTAATCCATGTATTTAATAAAGGAATTTTCACTCGTTGATTCACACGAGATAATGCTTTTGGAAGTAGTCCGTCACGGCTCATTGCATAAGAAACACGAACTTGTCCGTACATAACGACTAAAAGAACAGTTGTCATTCCTGTCATTGCACCGACAGCTAATAACCCAGCGATCGTATCTTCACCAACAAAATGAAGAGCGAAAGCAACTGGATCTGAAACATCTAGCTGTGTATAAGGAACCATTCCAGTTAAAACAAAGGATACAATCATATATAGTGCCGTACAAATTAGAAGGGAACCGATAATTCCAATGGGTAAATCTCGCTGTGGTTTTTTCGTTTCTTCAGCAGCAGTTGCAATGGCATCAAATCCTAGAAAAGCAAAAAATACGGTTGCTGCACCTGTAATAATTCCATCATATCCAAATGGTAAAAATGGTGTCCAATTTTCAGGTTTGACGTACTTTGCACCTGCTACGATAAACGCGATGATAACTGCCAATTTAACTAATACCATAATATTATTAATGCGAGCACTTTCGCGTACACCGAAGCTAAGAAGGAGTGTAATCAAAAGTAAAATACATACGGCTGGTAAGTCGATTATTCCGCCTTTTCCCGTCCCGGGGGCCGAGGCGATAATGGCAGGTAGATGAATATTAAATCCGGAAAGTAACGATTGTAAATACCCTGACCATCCTACGGCTACTGCTGCAACTGCTAGTAAGTATTCAAGCATTAAACACCAACCGACGATAAAAGCAACAATTTCTCCAACTGTCATATATGCGTATGTGTAAACGCTTCCTGACATAGGGATAGAAGAAGCAAATTCTGCGTAACAGAAAGCTACGCATGCACAGGTAAATGCGGCAATAAGAAAAGATAACATAATACCAGGACCAGAGTGCTTGGCCGCAACGATTCCTGTTAAAACGAAAATACCTGTCCCAATTACAGCACCAATACCTAAGAAGGTTAAATCTAATGCGGTTAATGTTCTTTGTAATTGTTTTGGTGATTCAGTAGTAAGTGCCTTTTTTCGTAATAGTGACTTCACTTGGACTCCCCTCTCATTCCTTGATTTTCACAACTGCGAATATAATACGAGCCCATTGTAAAAGAGTATGTAAGTGAATAGAGGTACAGTTGTGTATGGATTATAAAAACTCTAGAATTGCTGTAGTCATTTTATTATAATTCAGAATATTTTGTCAAATAAAAATATGAAAAATAAAATTTTGATTGGAAGGGAAAACTATCTTCAAGAATATAAGCATTTTTTAGTAGGAGAAGATACTATGTTATTTTATTTTGAACTTGTCGTTATTTTACTTTGTACGAAATTAGCTGGCGATATTAGCGCCCGGCTTGGCCAGCCATCGGTGTTAGGGAAATTAATTGTGGGAATTATTATTGGACCTGCTGTCTTTGGAATTATTAATAGCTCTGAACTTATTGATGAACTGAGTGAGATTGGTGTTTTGTTACTTATGTTTATGGCAGGGCTCGAAACGGATTTAGAAGAATTAAATCGTAATTTGAAATCTTCATTCGCGGTAGCGATGGGAGGTATCATTTTTCCTTTTCTCGGTGGATATTTGGCAGGACTCGCCTTTGGGATGTTACAATCACATGCCATTTTTCTAGGATTATTGCTGTGTGCAACATCGGTGAGTATTTCTGTTCAGACATTACGTGACTTAGGAAAAATGAATACAAGAGAAAGTATAACAATCTTAGGAGCTGCGGTGTTTGATGACGTTATCGTTGTCATTTTATTAGCTTTTGTGATGAGTTTTTTAGGCACGCAAGATGTGAATATTACACTTGTCATCGCTAAGAAAATTATCTTTTTCGTGAGTATTGTTTTTATTGGCTGGAAAGTTGTTCCGTGGATTATGAGGATGCTGGTACCACTTCGAGTATCGGAGGCATTAATAAGTGCAGCACTTATTATTTGTTTTTCATTTGCGTACTATAGTGAAAAAATGGGGATTGCTGGTATTATCGGTGCATTTGCTGCGGGGATTTCAATTTCCCAAACAACATATAAACATGAAGTAGAACATAAAATAGAGCCGATTGCGTATGCGATTTTTGTTCCGATCTTTTTTGTTAGCATTGGTATGGAAATAACATTTCAAGGGATTGGAAACCAAATTTGGTTTATCACTATCATGACAATTATTGCAATTCTTACGAAATTAGTGGGATCTGGATTAGGCGCAAGGTTAACAGGATTTAATTTGAAATCCTCGATTAGCATTGGAGCTGGGATGGTATCACGCGGAGAAGTGGCACTGATTATCGCAGCTAATGGATTAACAGCGAATTTATTGGCGAAAGAAAGTTTCACTTCAATTGTCATTGTTGTTATACTTACAACGATTATTACGCCGCCATTATTGAAGAAGTATTTTGTATAAGCGAAAGGAACTTATCGGTTGTTGATAAGTTCTTTTTCATTAAAATAAAAGCAACCGCTAGCAATGGAGGTTGAATAGTGAAATCGTCAACGTTACTATCTAAAATAGAAAATCAGAGGAATCAATTTTCACCAGCTAAAAAAGGTTGCTGGGTATAATAGAAATGCAGAAATTTTTTCTAAATTAAGCAAACAAGAGAAACAGCAGAACGATTAGGAAAATTGAAATCAGAAAAGGTGGGGGAAACCTCATCCTTTTTTGCATGAAATAGACACATTTTTGTTATAAGAAGAAATGAAATCCCATAAAATATATTCGAATATTCGATTTTAAATTTCGCGAGGATGTAATAAAGGTGTGAAATGAAATTTCAAAGTAGGTGAGCGAATGCTAGAAAATTTATCGACAGAGCATCGTAATGAAAATACTATGAATTTAGATGAAATGAGTATAAAGCAGATTTTACAAACAATGAATCGAGAAGATTATAAGGTTGCTATAGCGGTAGAAAAAGAGATTGAGCATATCGAAAAAATTGTACAAAGTGCTATCACATCTTTTCAAAATGGTGGTCGTTTAATTTATATCGGAGCTGGTACAAGTGGGCGTTTAGGAGTTTTAGATGCTGCCGAATGTCCACCGACATTTGGAACAGATGAGAAACAGGTACAAGGATTTATCGCAGGTGGATCAAAAGCGTTTACGAAGGCAGTGGAAGGTGCTGAAGATCGAGAAGAATTGGCAGTAGAGGATTTAAAGGCTATTCAGTTAAATGATAAGGACACTGTTATTGGAATTGCTGCAAGCGGTAGAACACCTTATGTAATTGGCGGATTGAAATATGCAAACTCCGCTGGTGCAAGTACAGCTAGCATTTCCTGTAATAAAGGGGCAGAAATAAGTAAATTTGCAAAAATGAGCGTGGAAATAGAAACAGGGGCAGAGGTGTTAACAGGATCTACACGCTTAAAGGCCGGAACTGCACAAAAATTAGTGCTGAATATGATTTCAACAGCTTCGATGATTGGGGTAGGAAAAGTTTATAAGAATTTAATGGTTGATGTGCAATCAACAAATGAAAAATTAGTTGAGCGCTCCAAGCGAATTATTATGGAGGCGACAGGAGTAGATTATAAAGAAGCGGCAGTATATTACGAGAAAGCAAAGCGTAATGTGAAAGCTGCAATTGTCATGATATTACTGCAGTGCGAATATGGGGAAGCACTTGAAAAATTAACAGATGCGAAAGGATTTGTGAAAAAGACACTATAAAGAAGTGGGATTTATTGAAATGACACGAAAGGAAATACATAATGCAAAGAAGCTGTAAAGAGAAGCAAAAATTTTAATTATAAATCAAAATTACTTTCTATTCTAGAACGCTGGGAAATTCAAGGTGGTGATACTGGAAAGGCGACAGAGTGTTTATTGCCAGCAGAAGAACAGCACTATTGAAAAGAAATGAGATGAAAAAAATGAAGCGTGTAAAAATATCGCCATTATGTTAAAGATAATGGCGATATTTATCTATTAAGAGTGTTGCCGTACTAAAGTTTGGCTAGGCTGATGTGCAACTGCTTTAAAATGGGAAAATAAATAACAGCCAGTAACAACGATGAATGTGCCTACAATTTGTATCCAAGTTAGTTCTTCCCCTAAGAAAGGAAACGCTAAAATGGCAGTGAAAATGGGATTGAAATTTAGGAAGATACCTGATGTAGTTGCTCCTAATTTTTGAACGCCAATATTCCAAAACACCATACAGACTACAGTTGAAATTAAACCTGTATATAGTAGTGAAGTGATAAATGAAGCATTAATATTGGAAACAGTAAAGCTTGGTATATTAAATGGAAGCAATATAATGACACCAAAAATACCAGAATACAAAGTTGCCATCATTGGTGTAGTTGTTTTTGTTGCCCATTTACTACAAACAGAATAGATACCCCAAATACAAACTGCGGCCATCATCCACAAGTCTCCGCTATTAAAATGTAATGAAAATAACAGTGCGATATTTCCTTTTGAAAGGACGAGAATTACACCAAAAAAAGAAAAAATCATAGATAAGATTTGAAGTGTATTGATTTTTTCCTTTAAGAATAAAGATGAAAAGATTGCAATTGAAATCGCATTTAGTGTAGAAATAAGCCCTACATTTGTTGCCGAAGTTTGCTCTAACGCTAAAAACTGAAAAATATTAAAGAGAACAACACCGGTGATTCCCATAAGTAGTAAGGGAAGAATTGCGGCGCGCGGTGGGAGAATTTTCTTTTCTTTAAACCAGACAATTGGTAATAAGCAAAGAACGGCAATGATCCATCTTAAATTTGTAAGCGTCATTGGAGAAGCATGATCTACAAGTGACTTTCCAACGACAAAGTTTCCCCCCCATAGTAAGCTTGTTAGAAGTAGTAAAAAGACATAAAAATAAGGCATCGTTTAAACCCCTTTGTAAAAGTGAGAATGAATTGTAAATAATTTTAGCATTTTTCTTTGTTATCTAATACATTCTTTTGTATAATGGTGAAAATTCAATAAAATGTTTTGTTAAATGGTATAATTACGAAACTTTATTTAATTTTACTGAGATTATTATACATTTTTCCGAAGAATCGTCGGTAAGAAAAAAGGGGGATTTTTATGGAGGCATCTATTATTAAAGTGTTAGATGATTTGGACGTACAAATTTTAGATATTTTACAAAAGGAGTCACAGGTAAGTAATGCCGAACTTGCACGTCGTGTTAATTTATCACCAGCTGCAATGCATGCAAGAATAAAGAGGTTAGAAGGGGAAGGCTTCATCGATAAACAAGTTGCCATTTTAAACCAGGAAAAGCTTGGATTCGATTTATTATGCTTTATTTTTATGAGCACAAATATTCATCAATCTGAAAAACTTGAAGTACTGGAAAGGGAACTGGAATCTATGCCGGAAGTATTGGAATGTCATTGTTTAACAGGGGAGTATGATTACTTACTAAAGGTCGCAAACAGAGATCGTAAGGAACTTGAGCGTTTTATTAGAAAGTTAAATAAGCTTGGAATTACAAAGATACAAACGAGCTTAGCGCTTCGTGAAATTAAGTATTCTACAGTATTACCGATAAGAAATTCGAAAACAAGTACTGAATGAGAGCGGTACTTGTTTTTATATGTAAAATTCAGAATAATAATTGACGTGAGTAAGGAGTGGGTGTATTATTATATAAATTTATGAATTAATATACATAAAAAGGTTATAAATATTTAATTTAAGGGGATCAATTATGCAAATATGTAACGCGATTACAAGTGATGTGAAAGATATATATAACTTAATTGAAGTATATTCGAAGGAGGGAGTTGTTCTTCCACGTTCTCTTTTATCTTTGTATCAACACTTGCAAAGTTTGTATGTTGTAAAAGAAGAAGGGAAAATTTTAGGGGTTGCTGGATTACATGTTTTAGGAGAAGACCTTGCAGAAATACGCTCATTAGTCGTATCAGATACATATGCAGGTAAAGGGTTAGGACGTATGTTAGTCAATCATGTAGTGAGTGAGGCTTCTAAAATAAAGGTAAGAAGAGTTATTTCCTTAACGTATGAAACTACATTTTTTCAGAAGTGTGGTTTTGATTTTGTTGATAAGAAGTTGTTACCTGAAAAAGTGTGGGTGGATTGTAGACATTGTCCGAAATTTGATTGTTGTGATGAAGTTGCGATGATTCGGTATGTGGTGTGAATGTTAGAGCGTATGGGGCACATACTCAGCGAGAACGTATCACTATTGAGTATGTGTTGTTTCTATAAGTCTAGCTACGAACAAAAAGAGGTATAAAAAATAAAAATGGATGATTGACATTTTATAAATCATTCATGTAGAATATATATGAATGACATTCAGTCATTTTTGTGAAAGGGTGTAGATAATGTCCAAAAAAGAAAAAATTGTATACGCTGCTATCGAATGTTTTAGGGAAAAAGGAATTGAAAAAACAAAGATTTCAGATATCGTGAAATCTGCTGGTATCGCTCAAGGAACCTTCTATTTATATTTTTCGTCAAAACTATCTGTAGTGCCTGCAATAGCAGAAGTTATGATTGAGAAGATGATACGTGCAGTTGAAGAAAAAACAAAAAATAGCTCTTCTTTCTTCGAGACATTTTCGCAAATCGTAGATGCAATTTTTGATTTTACAAAGGAACATTACGAAATACAGGCATTAATATATCTTGGTTTAGCATCAACTGAACATATAAAAAAGTGGGAGAGTGTATATCAACCTCTTTACATTTGGATAAAACGCTTTTTAGAAGAAGCGAAGGAAGCTAATGTGGTACGGAATTCTATTCATGTTGAAAGAACGTCAAAACTTTTTATTGCTTTAGTTGAATCAGCAGCAGAACAAATTTATTTATATGATCATGTAAAAGAGGAGGAAGCTAATTTACAAAAAGCTGAAATTTTGGATTTTTTAACACATGCATTGCATATAAGAAAATAAATATCCATTGGTTGTAACATAATGGATAAATTTTTTTAAAGAAAAATGAATGATAGTCAGTCATAAAGGGTGGTAATTTATGAAAAATAAAGCTTGGTTATATGTAATATTAACATGTATTTTTGAAGTGTTTTGGGTGTTTGGTTTTAATACTGCACACGCATGGTGGCATTGGATGATAATTGTAGGAATCATTATGGTTGATTTCCAAATGCTGTCTAAAGCGTGTGAACATCTTGCGACAGGAACAGTATATGCTGTTTTTGCCGGAGCTGGAACTGTAGGAACTTTCTTGATGGACGTTTTTCTTTTTGGAGGAAGTTTTAGTCTAGGAAAATTATTCTTTATAGTTATGATAGTAGCTGGCGTTATTGGCTTGAAGTTAGCTGATAACAAAGAAGCAAAACAAGAAGAAGTTATGAAAGGAGCTGCTTAAGGATGGGATGGATTTTCGTCTTTTGTGCCGCAATTAGTGAAATGATTGGTGTAATCGGTCTTAAAATGTATAGTAAAGATAAATCAGTAACAAATGGCGTCATTTATATAGGTGGATTTGCTATTTCTTTTGCATTCTTATACACATCCTTCCTATTTTTACAGGTAAGTGTTGCCTATGCAGTTTGGATTGGTATAGGAACAGCGGGCGCCGTCTTGTTAAATATGTTCCTATTTGGAGAATCAAAAAGTAAGGCACGAATTATCAGTGTGGCTCTTATTGTATGCGGAGTTACGGGATTAAAGGCCCTTTCTTAAAGAGGGGAAATATATGTATGATTTTATCTCCTAATAGAACAATCTTCTAAGTTCTATCAGGAGATTTTTTCATGGAGAGATAAAGGTGAATCATCTAGGGTGTGCCTCTCTTTAATATTTCTATCAAAATCGTAATAACCGCTTTTATAATTTGATTCAGCCACCCAAAAAACAGTATATTAGAAAAATTCACATTAGATTCGGCTCTATTGTTGACAGTACAATAAAATTTCATATAGAATGAATGACAGTCGTTCTATACGTGTGTGAAAGGACTCAGATAATGAATAAAAAAGAGAAAATTGTTTATGCAGCTATTGAAGTGTTCCAGGAAAAAGGGGTTGAAAAAACAAAGATCTCTGACATTGTAAAATTGGCTGGCATTGCCCAGGGGACTTTCTATTTGTATTTTCCTTCTAAATTATCTGTTATGCCTGCAATTGCAGAAGTTATGGTTGAAAAGATGATACATGCAGTAAAAGAAAAGGTACAAAATAATGAACCTTTTTCAAAGAAAGTTATGCAAGTGATAGATGCTGTTTTTGACTTTATAGAGGAAAATCGTGAAATACAAGCATTAATGTATGCTGGTCTTGCGTCCACTGAACATATAAAAGAATGGGAAGCTGTATATCAGCCTCTTTATATGTGGTTAAGTCAATTCTTAAGTGAAGCAAAAGATTTAGGCGTAATTCGTAATTCTATTCATGTGGAAAGAACTGCAAAGTTATGTATCGCTCTTGTTGAATCCGCAGCAGAGCAAGTTTATTTATATGATCATAAACAGGACGATCAGGTCAATCTTCAGAAAGCTGAAGTACTAGACTTTTTAACACATGCATTGGATATTCGTGAATAAGCTGTTAGGTGAATCCATTTATAGCAAAGAGATGGATTCACTTCACCTGAAATGAATGAAAATCAGTCATTTCAGGGCAGAGATTTTATGAAAAAGAAAGGCATAGGTAAATACGATAAGTAAATTTCATTCTTCCATCCATATGGAAGATATAATGTTTCAGCAATCAGTGATTTTGTTGTATCCCGTTATTTGTAGGGGGTGGGAAGAATTTTCGCTAACAAAAACCCTCGTGGATATCATTAGCGGGAAGGATTTCACATCAATGATTTTTACAGAAAGAGGTGTTGATAAATGAAGAAATCAATAAAAGAACAAAAAATGGTATTAATCATTCTTCTTAGTAATATATTCATTGCATTTCTCGGAATTGGTCTCATTATCCCGGTTATGCCGTCATTTATGAATATTATGCAATTATCAGGAAAAACGATGGGATATCTTGTTGCCGTATTTGCAGTGGCGCAATTACTGATGTCGCCATTAACAGGGCGCTGGGTCGATCGTTATGGCAGGAAGAAAATTATCATAATTGGATTATTTCTTTTTGGTATTTCAGAACTTATCTTTGGTTTGGGAACGCATGTATCGGTCCTTTATATATCAAGGATGTTAGGAGGAATTAGTGCTGCCTTTATTATGCCTGGTGTTACGGCATATGTTGCAGATATTACATCTGTTCAAGAACGGCCAAAAGCGATGGGATATCTTTCTGCTGCCATCAGTACTGGTTTTATTATTGGGCCTGGCATCGGCGGGTTTATTGCAGAATATGGTATACGCGTGCCTTTCTTTTTTGCGGCAACCATTGCCTTTATTGCATGCGTTTCTTCCATATTTATTCTGAAAGAACCGTTAACAGCACAGCAGCTAGCAGAAATTTCTGCTAGTACGAAGCAATCAAACTTTATGAGAGATTTAAAAAAGTCCCTAAGTCCGGTATACTTTATCGCATTTGTTATTGTATTTGTACTTGCTTTCGGTTTATCAGCATATGAAACTGTTTTTAGTCTGTTTTCTGATCATAAATTTGGTTTCACACCGAAGGATATTGCTACCATTATTACAATAAGCTCAATCTTTGGTGTTGTTGTACAGGTATTTTTATTTGGAAAGCTAGTAGATATACTTGGTGAAAAAATGTTGATTCAATTATGTTTGATTACAGGTGCAATATTAGCTATCGTATCTACATTAGTTTCTAATTTTTGGGTAGTACTGGCTGTAACGTGTTTTATCTTTCTTGCATTCGATTTACTTCGCCCGGCATTAACAACATTTTTATCAAAATCAGCTGGGAAAGAGCAAGGCTTTGTTGCTGGGATGAACTCAACTTATACAAGTTTAGGTAATATCGTTGGACCGGCTATGGGGGGAATACTATTTGATGTAAACATTCATTACCCGTACCTTTTCTCTGCTCTTATTATGGCTATTGGTCTTGGTATTACATTCATGTGGAAAGAAAAACAGTTGGCAGAAAGTTTAGCGAAATAATGAAAAATAAGTAAAGTGAATTTTGAAATATAGCCTGAAAATAAGCAAAATGCCCCTTAGAACTTGAAGGGGGATTTTGTGAAATTATAGGGGTTCTGGAATGGATTTTCATTTTTTAACATGGTGATAGATTGATAATAAGAGCTAAAAATGATATAGAGAGGAAGTAAAAACATGGATTGCTTTGCCAGATTCAATCTTAAAATATAAAACGATTTCATAATTACTCTTTTCCAGAATGCTATTCAAATCAAAAAACATCTCTTGTTTTTTGATTTGAATTTATAATTTCGATTATAAATTCGAATGTTTTGTATCTAGCAATTAAGCATTCCTATCAATCAAAGATAAATAACAAAGGAGATTGACCGCCGCATATTTGTGTATAGGCTGTCATCTCCTTTTTATTTTATCTCACTATGCGGGCAGTAATACTCCCACCTCAAAATTCAGCTAAAGCATTGTCCAGTGCCAGTGGCTAGAATGTTCGGTGGGAGATAAACTGCCCGTAAAAGCCCGATTGGTGAGGGCTAATAATCAGTGGGTGATGAAGAAATCTCCTACTTTATAAAGTGAGCCCAAAGCGCTTTAATTCGATAAAAATACCTTCCAATTGTTTCCCTTTATCCGTGAGAGTATATTCCACTCGGGGAGGAACCTCAGGATATACCGTTCTCGTTACAATACCTTGACTTTCTAATTCTTTAAGGCGAAGTGAAAGTGTTTTTGGGCTGATACCATCCATTGATTTTAGTAGATCACTAAATCGCAATGTTCCTTCAATAAGAAGATCACGAATAATTAAAAATGTCCATTTTGTTCCAATTGCGTCGAGTGTTTTTGCAATAGGACAAGGTATACCAGGTGAACCTTTCGTTAATACAATCGGATCTATATTGCTCATGGAAATAGCCTCCATAAAATTTTTTTGAATTGATTTGCTTTATAGTATCACAAAACTATCCTTTTAGTAACTATATGTAAAAAATATCACTACTTCCAAAAGGGAAATTACTACATATAAAATAGCATTAGGAACCACAAATGATTTCTAAACTAAGGGGGTGACTATAATGAAAATGAAAAATGGAACAAAAAAGGTATGGTGGTCATTTAGTTTCCTTGTAATTTGCATTGTCATAATCGGTACTGTGTTTACTGCATGCAGTAATACAAAAACGTCTACTTCTAAAAGTGAAATTCAGTTGTTGAAAGACATGCCAGAACCTAAGACAATGACAATCGATCCTTCATTAAGTCAAAAAGAAGCTACAGCAATGATTCATGCAGCCCAACGTTTTTATGCATTTTGGGATACTGGCAATGCGGATCTTATTCCACAAACCGTTACAGAGAAATTCTTTGATAATACGTTGCCAAAAGGACGCCCGCAAGGTCCCGAAGGCTTAGCATTTGCTGCAAAAAACTTTCGTAAAGTTGTTCCGGATATACATTGCGCAATCGAGGATTTATTAGTGGTTGGTGATAAGGTTACAGCTCGTTTATCCTTTACAGGAACACATAATGGAAAGCCAATTAACTTTCTTGCAATAGATATTTTGCGCATTAAGGATGGGAAAATTACTGAAGACTGGCATTTAGAAGATAATCTTACTCTTATGCAACAACTTGGAGTAGTAGCTGAGAATTAAATAATAGAGAATGTAAATATAAAATTCAATAAAGATAAAGGAGAGAAACACGATGAAAAACATATTAATCATAAATGGTCATCAAAAATATAGTGCAGACGGAGGGAAATTAAATCAAACATTGGTTGATCACATGGTCAGCTTACTAAGTGAAAAGAATCATGTGAAAACAACGATTATCCAAGATGGATACAATATTAAGGAAGAACAACAAAAATTTTTGTGGGCAGATATTATAATCTATCAAACGCCAATCTATTGGTTTAGTGTTCCGGGGTTATTTAAAACGTATATGGATGAAGTCTATGAGTATGGTTTGTTTTTTAAAGGGGCAGATCAATATGGCACAGGAGGATTACTAACAGAGAAACAATATATGTTTTCTACTACATGGAATGCAACCAAGAAAGCATTTCAAGATCCTTCGCAATTTTTTGAGGGTGAGAATTTAGAAGAAGCAATCAGTCACTTGCACCGAGTACAGAAATTTATTGGCATGAAACCTTTAAAGAGTTTTGCGTGCTATGATGTAGTCAAAAACCCTAACATTGATACGTTTTTAGAAGAACTTGAAATGCATTTAAAAGAAGTGGTAAACATTTTCTGAATTTTAGAAATAAATAGCTAGTAAAACCTCAATCTTCAAATTGAGGTTTTACGGTTATGCAAGTTATTCATATTATATAAATGCGGATTGAAAGATCGACATAAAACCATTTCTTTTAAGAGGGGAAGGGGACCGATCATTTAGCCCCATGTCATGTGAAAACAGAAGGAGAAAATGAGTGAAGAACTTCTTTTGTTTTCATAAATGCGACTTATATGTCGGAAATATAACATGGATATATAAATAGTTAATTAATTTGATTTCAATACTCTTTAGCTGATTCCGTAGGATGAATCCAGAGCTTTGAAAAATCGGTCCAACCAAAAGAGTCAATTGTTACGTTTTTCAAAGAAGAGGGATATGTTTTCTTCTTAAAAACATGATAATTAAATAGAACAATATATTCTGTTTGAAGAAAATCTTCAATCTCATACATAAGTTTATAGCGCTTTTCTTTATTCTCTTCTGCTAAGAACGTATCTAGTAAACAATCAATCTGCTTTTTGTAGTGGGAATGCATAAATCGATTAATAAAGCAGCTTTTACTTTTAAATATATTGAGAAAAGCTATTTCTATATCTGAATTCAAAACTTCTCCCATTAAAATAATATCTGCGTGTTGATCAATAGAACGATCCGAGTAGTCTGAGACTGGAAAAGGGTGCAATTCCACTTGTATGCCTAAGGCTTGGCAACGTTCTTTTAGCCAGATGGCATCACGGGCACTATCTTTAAAGGAGAAGAAATACATATGTATAGTTTCACCTTGATAGGTACTCTTCTGTAAGTAATATTTAGCCTTCTGTAAAGAATAGAATTGTTTTTCTGCTATCCGACTTCTCTCTGGAAAGAAGCTGAATGCGGGAATTGTGCGCGTTCCTTGTAAATCGCGAATAATCGATTCAACATCATATAGCTCTCTCCAAGCTTTTCGAAAATAAATATCATGATGGGGACCGGGTTTTGTAAAGTTGAATGCAGCATATATACAGCCGGTTTCTTCTATTTGTACTTCGTGTTCTTTTGTATGTTCAGTATTTGGCAGTTCATAATGTGTATGTATTTGTGCATGTTCCGGAATCCGCCAAAATTCAATACGATCAAGTAAAGCACGTTCTTTAAAATAATCGGCAAATGCTTCTAATATAACTTGATCATCATCATAACAATGTAATTGAAATGCGCCTGTCCCGATATAATGATGATTCTGTATTTCTGCATCATGAGGTAGAATAGCTAATTGTATTGAACTTACATAATGTAGGAAAAACAAGTTTGGCTTTCGCAAATGAAAGCTTACTTGAAATGGTGATGGTGTTCCAATCTGTACAATCTCTTCTGTTAGCCAAGCGTAGGGAGAGTGAACACACCGTAGTCTTTCAAATGAAAATTGAACATCTTTAGAAGATAAAATGGTTCCATTATGAAATTGAACGCCTTTGCGTAAATGAAAAGTCCATGTAAGTTGATCATCACTCACTTCCCAAGTATGAGCGAGATGTGGCTCAATTTCTTCTGTGGCGTAGTTGTAAACAACTAACGTATCAAAAATTTGACTAATGAGGTGACCCTCTGTTGTGACAGCTGCAAATGCTGGATCAAGCGGTAATATCTTTCTCGAACAAGGTATCTTTAACACGTCATACATATCGTTTAAAGGTCTGTATCCAAAATGTTGTTGTAGTTTGTCTTCTAAACCTTTTCGAAGGGAAATAGGAAACGGTTCTTTCAAAAGAAGAAATACTTCCTTTAATTTATCTTGTTGTAATAGGAATTCGGCATAGGGAATAACTATTTCTGAAATGGTATGGTGAAAGAGAATTTCACTTTTATTTCCTCGTCCACGTCCTGGTATCCACGTAATTAACTTTTCTTCAGTCATTTTTCTAAGTACAATTTTCACGTTTTTTGTACTGCAGTATAAAATATCGGCTAGTTCTTGCAAACTATTATGTATGTACTGTTTTTCTGGATCATGCAATCGTAGTTGAATATAGTAGTCCATCACTTTCATGTTTAAACGACTCCTTCTTTCTAAAAGGGGAAATTCTTTAGAATATTCTAACCTTTTTCTCCCTTTTTTTCAAAGTAAAATGAATACACATAAGGGGGAGAGAACAAATGGGATTTTGGAGCATGCATCGGAATATAAAAATTAGAATTATAACTTCATTTTTAACACGTACGGTATCAACGATGATTTTCCCGTTTATGGCAATTTATTTTTCAGTAAAGCTCGGAAGTGCTCTTGCAGGCGTTTTATTATTAGTGAACGTAATGGCAGCGCTAATTATCGGGCTTTATGGCGGTTATATTGGAGATCGATTAGGGCGAAAAAAGGTTATGGTTATAGGACAAGTGATACAAGTTGTTTCAATTGCTTGTATGGGAATTGCAAATTCAGATTATGTAGATTCACCTTGGCTTACTTTCGTGTTTATGTTAATGAATAACCTTGGTTCAGGGCTTATGAACCCGGCGACAGAGGCGATGTTAATTGATGTGAGTACACCAGAGAATAGAAAGGTAATGTACAGTATCAATTATTGGGCAATCAACTTGTCTATTGCGATTGGAGCGATATTTGGAGGGTTATTATTTGAACACTATCGCTTTCAACTGTTTGTCGTATTAACAGTAGTAGCATTACTGACATTGTATTTGATTACAGCATATATGGAAGAAGTATATGTTACTCAGCAAAAGACAAAACAGAAGCATGTTTTAAAAGAAATGGCTGAAAATTACAAGGTTGTTATGACAGACAGGGCATTTTTGATATTTTGTTTGGCAAGTATATGTACGTTATCGTTAGAATTTCAGATCAATAATTATTTAGGTGTACGCTTGCAAAAAGAATTTGAAACGATGCACTTTGCATTTGGCAACGATATTCGTTTTGATCTAACAGGTATCCGCATGCTAAGTTGGATTTCCGCAGAGAATACGATTTTGATTGTTTTATTTTCAGCGCTTGTGATTAAAATGATGAAACGTTTTAATGACTTGAAAATTCTATATGTTGGCTTGTTTATCTATACAGTTGGATTTACAATACTTGGATCGAGTAATAGTTTGTGGATTTTATTAATAGCAGGGCTTTTTCAAACGGTTGGTGAGATGATGTATGTGCCGGTTCGTCAATCCATTATGGCAGACATGGTACCAGATAATGCGAGAAGTTCTTATATGGCGATTAACGGAATGGTTTTTCAAGTAGCCAAAATGAATGGCGCATTAGGCATTATGCTAGGTTCTTTTATAGCATCATGGGGAATGAGCTTCGTTTATTTTCTAGTGGGTGTAAGTAGTATTTTATTATTTAGAAAAGCAATTAGTAGGACAGAATACGGTGAAGAAAACATACCTCATATAGGATAAGGAAATATATAAAAAGCGAATCGTTTTTATAATGATTCGCTTTTTATATTCCATTAAAAAAAACGTCTGCTTCAGCTAATGTATTGCTAGTGCCTGGGTTCATTAAAAGGTTCTTCAGTTCACCTACTTCAGAGAGTGTGACAATGGTATAACCACTAATTAATACAATGAGTCCAATGACCATTAATGTTTGCAAACTAATATTTCTTTGGTTTTCCTCAGAGTTACTTGGGGGCGTTAAAGTTTGAGTGTTGTTCATCGTAGGGCTCCCATCTTTTATATATGTGATCAAACATTTTTGCACCAGAACTGAGATAAAATGAATGCGAGTATTTTTACATATGAATCTATGGAAAAATTGATGAAATTGTCAGTTTTTTATTTTTGAAAAAATTATTTATCTATTTTTATAAAAAAATATTTTTTTGACCCCCATAAAATTTTTCTTTCCTCCGAATATATATAGTGAGGAAAGTAAATGGGGGAAAAATCATTATGAAAAAAACACTGTTAAAAGGCACTATGGTAACTATGATGGCATGCAGCCTGTTTCTGATGGGAACAGCAGCGTATGCTAGCGAAAACACAGATGCGATAAAAACAACGGAAACAGAAAAAACATCTTTAGTACAAGGTGACGTTTTTTATTTTGTGAAAACTATGGTTGAAGATATTAAAATGGCTCTTGCGACAAACGATTTAGAGAAAGCGAAGCTATTGTCTGAGCAAGCCGCAGAACGAATTACTGAAGCAAGTGTACTAATTGAAAAAGGAAAAGGAAATCTTACACAAGATACATTAGAAAAAGCGGCGGAAGACTTAGAAAAAGCAGATAAGCTTTCTGGCGAAGAGAAAGCAGAAACAGAAAAATCTGCTGACGAAGAAGAAAAAGAAGCAGCGAAAGTAAAAGTGCACATCGGAAACAACATCGAAGCATTAGCAAAAGTGCTAGATCAAGTGAAAAATCCGAAAGCAAAAGCCGCAATTACCAAAAATATAGAGAAGAGTTTTTCAAAGATTGCAGCTAAAATAGAGAAAGAGCAAGAAAAACAAGCGGACGCTATTGCAAAAGAAAACAAGAAATCAGATCAAAATACAGAAGTAACTCCAGCACAACCAGAACAAGTAACGCAACCAGAACAAGTAACGCAACCAGAACAAGTAACACAACCAGAACAAGTAACGCAACCAGCACAAGCAACACAACCAGCAAAACCAGCACAACCGGCAAAACCAGCGCAACCGGCACAGCCAGCAAAACCAGCAAAACCAGCAAAACCAGCAAAACCAGCGCAACCAGCGCAACCAGCAAAACCAGCAAAACCAGCACAACCGGCACAGCCAGCAAAACCGGCGCAACCAGCACAGCCAGCGCAACCAGCACATAAACCGGCTATTTCTCATGAGAAGCATGAGCAATCAAACCAAAAGGGTCAAACAGAAAAGAATGATCATCAAGACAACGGTAAAAAGGTCGGTCACGAAAAGCATGAAGAACAGAAAGAGGACAAGCACAAAGAAAAGTAGTAAGAAAATGTGGTAAAATGGTCACTTTTTTAGTGACCATTTTGCTATTTGAAGCAAAAGGAGGGAGGGGGATTACTAGTGTTGAGTTTAGTGATGAAGATCATAAACAAACCGACCATAGAAGATATCGTATTTAACATACAAAACAACGGAGGAGATAAGGAAGCTTTTATCGCACAGTATCGGCCTTTTATTCGAAAATCAATCTCGTCTGTCTGCTGCCGGTATATTACGGAGCAGGATGATGAATATAGCATTGGATTGTTTGCGTTTAATCAAGCAATTGAACAGTATTCATATAAAAAAGGAAAATCTTTTCTAGCGTTTGCTGAGCTTCTTATAAAAAGAGATGTAATTGACTATATACGCAAGGAGTCTAAGCATAATCTCGTCTTTTTAAAAGAAGACCAGCAAGAGGAAATGGTAGAAATGCAGGTATCGCTTACGGAGTATATGAAAGAGATGGAAAACAGAAACCGTAAGGAGGAAATTCTTCATTTTCAAATTGTGCTAGCTGAGTTTAAAATCACATTTTCAGAGCTTGCTAAGGAATCTCCAAAGCATCGTGATA
>Ga0102589_1001912_pt1 | contig 25908 bp, 19 predicted proteins | sample AraplaMF_Col_mLB_FD_76858 | JGI IMG/M metagenome (GOLD analysis project Ga0102589, IMG submission 76858) | Arabidopsis root microbial communities from the University of North Carolina, USA - plate scrape MF_Col_mLB | ecosystem: Host-associated > Plants > Roots > Endosphere | place: USA... | reverse complement strand
ATCGAAACCGCCGACCTGTTGCGCAACAAGGGCGTTCGTCGAGTCGGCCCGTACATGGTGCCGCGCACGATGTGCTCGACGGTATCGGCCTCGCTGGCCACCGCGTTCGGCATCCGCGGCCACAGCTATTCGGTGTCGGCGGCCTGCGCGACCTCGGCGCATTGCATCGGCATGGCCGCCGACCTCATCCGCCTGGGCGTGCAGGACGTGGTCTTCGCCGGTGGCGGCGAAGAAGTGCATTGGGGCATGACTTCGCAGTTCGATGCCATGGGCGCGCTGTCGACCCATCGCAACGACGATCCGCTTGCGGCATCGCGCCCCTATGACGCCGACCGCGACGGATTCGTCATCGCCGGCGGCGGCGGCATGCTGGTGCTGGAGGATTACGACCACGCCAGGGCTCGCGGCGCGCGCATCATCGCCGAGCTCGTGGGCTACGGCGTGACCTCCGATGGCGCCGACATGGTCGCGCCCTCGGGCGAAGGCGCGGTCAGGTGCATGCAGATGGCCCTGGCCGGGCTGGATGGCCAGGGCGTCGGTCCGGTCGACTACCTCAACACCCACGGAACCTCGACCCCGTTGGGCGACGTGGTCGAGCTGGAAGCGGTTCGCGCGGCATTCGGCGACGCGATCCCGCCGCTGTCGTCGACCAAGGCGCTCAGCGGCCACTCGCTCGGAGCGGCCAGCGTGCACGAGGCGGTTTACTGCCTGCTGATGATGGAGGACGGCTTCATTGCCGGCTCGGCCAACATCGACACGCTCGATCCGCGCGCAGAGGGATTCCCGATCGTGCGCGAGAGCCGTGAGCAGCACTGCACGACGGTGATGTCGAACAGCTTTGGTTTCGGCGGCACCAACGCCACGCTGGTGTTCAAGCGCGTGCAGTAAGCGTCGACGCTGCCCGACGCGTCGGGCGGCGGCGCTTGCATCGATGGCATCCGATCGGCGTCACCGGTTTCGGTGACGCCGGCGCATGCGGATCTTCTACCCGCAGCCAGCGCGCATCGGCTTTGACCAGGATCGAGCCCGAGCCCTTGGCGCGCAACTTGCAGACCCGCCAGCGCACGCCACTTGCCCCAACGGCTCGTTCGCGCGTCCGCGCCGGTTCGTTTGACATACGTCAATGCGGGATGCGGTACCCGGGCCTACCTTGCCGCCATCGGCCATCCGGCCATTGGCAAGGCAGTCACACATGAGTCGTGTATCTCATCATCTGCTGTTCTATGCACTCGCAGGCGCCCTGGGCATCGGCGCACCGGTTGCGATCGCCGCATCCAGCCACGACGCGGCCACCGACAAGGCCGCCGCGCTGGGCGAGCCCATCAAGGCTGTGCTGACCGCTCCTCCCCTGGTGCCACCACCGACCAATCGCACCGCTCCGGCCAAGGTGGTCGTCGAACTGGAAGTGGTCGAGAAGGAAATGCCGATCTCCACCGGCGTCACCTACAACTTCTGGACGTTCGGCGGGACCGTCCCCGGCAGCTTCATCCGAGTGCGCCAGGGCGATACGGTCGAGTTCAACCTGAAGAACGCACACGACTCGCACATGCCGCACAACATCGACCTGCATGCCGTCACCGGCACCGGTGGTGGTGCGGAGGCGACGTTCACCCTGCCCGGCCACCAGACGAAGTTCACCTTCAAGGCAATGAACCCGGGTTTGTACGTCTACCACTGCGCGATGCCGCCGGTCGGCATGCACATCGCCAACGGCATGTACGGCCTGATCCTGGTCGAGCCGCCGCAGGGCCTGCCCAAGGTGGACAAGGAGTACTACGTCATGCAGGGCGACTTCTACACCGAAGGCAAGTACGGCGAACCCGGGCTGCAGCCCTTCAGCCTGGAGAAGGCCATCGACGAACATCCCACCTACGTGCTCTTTAACGGCGCCGAGGGTTCGTTGACGGGCGACAAGGCGCTGTCCGCCCATGCGGGCGAGACCGTGCGCCTGTTCGTCGGCAACGGCGGCCCCAACCTGGTGTCGAGCTTCCACGTGATCGGCGAGATCTTCGACAAGGTCTACACCGAGGGCGGCAGCAAGTATCAGGAGAACGTGCAGACCACGCTGGTTCCGGCGGGCGGTTCGGCCATGATCGAGTTCAAGACGGATGTTCCGGGAAACTACATCCTCGTCGATCACAGCATCTTCCGTACGTTCCACAAGGGCACGCTGGGAATCCTCAAGGTCGACGGCGAGAAGGACGCGTCCGTCTACACCGGACAGCAGTCAAGCATGGAGCTCCCGCCAGCGGGCAAGTCCGGCCACTGACGGCGACGCGAAGCGCTACCGTGTTCACCTCGACCATGCTTGGGCTGGTGTTGCTGGCAACCTCGCCGCCGGCAGCACCCGCGGCCACGTACGTGGAGATTGCGGGCGGTGCGTTCCGCTCGACGATACGCTACGAGGGAAATGACGGGAACAGCGCGGTCGCGAACTTCGCGCTCATGCAGCACGCAGTCAGCAACCGCGAGTTCCAGGCGTTCGTCATGCAGCACCCGCAGTGGCGTCGCGATCGCGTGCCGGCGCTGTTCGCCGACTCGGGATACCTCTCGCACTGGCAGGCGGCCGACGCGCCAGATCCACTCGACGCGGATGCGCCGGCGATACACGTCAGCTGGTTTGCCGCCGATGCCTATTGCAAGGCGCAGCAGGCGCGACTGCCGGACTGGGCGGAATGGGAATATGTCGCTGCCGCAGACCCCCTGCGACGTGATGCCCGCGATGACCCGACCCGGCGAAGCCGCCTTTTTGCCGACGGTACGCCCCACGCCGTCGATGCAGGCAGGGACGCACCTGGCAACGCTTACGGCATTCACGGCCTCCACGGCGCCTCATGGGAATGGGTCGGCGATTTTTCCACGCTGCTTGGCGACAGCGACAAGCGTGGCGGGGACGATGGCGACCGCCTGCAGTTCTGCGGCGCCACCGGCCTGTCTTTCAACAACCGCGACGACTATGCCGTGCTCAAGCGCGTGGCCCTGTTGTCTGCCATGCAACCGCGCAGCACGCTGGGCAACCTCGGCTTTCGCTGCGCAAGGAGTCGACCATGAGACCTTTCCTTGCCGCACCCGTCACGAGTGTCGTGATGGGACTGCTGTTCTCGCTGCCTTCGCTGGCCATCGCCGACGAGCTGCCTGGCGATTCGGTCTACCAGGTGGCTGCTTCGCTGACCGCCCAGGACGGCCGCAGCCTGACCTGGCAGGACCTGCGTGGCCGCCCGGTGGTGGTGTCGATGTTCTACAGCAACTGCCACCTGATGTGCCCGCTCATCATCGCCAGTGGCAAGGAGCTGCAGCAGCAGCTCTCCACCGGCGACCGTGACGCGCTTGAGCTGGCGGTGCTCAGCATCGATCCGGTGCGCGACACACCGGCCGCACTGCAGGAAGTGGCCGACGCGCACCGTCTGGACCCGCACTGGCACCTGTTACGCCCTCGCGACAGCGATGTGCGTACGCTGGCGGCGGTCCTCGACATCCGCTACCGCGCCCAGCCCGATGGAACCTTCAACCACACCAGCGCGTTGATCCTGCTTGACCGCGACGGCCGCGTACTCGCCCGCAGCGAGGTCACCGGCCTGAAGCCCGATCCGGGATTCGTCGCTCAGGTAAAGCGATACCTCGCTGCTTCGCCCTGACAACCGCTCACCCCATTTCCCCTTCTTCCCACGGAGTAGCCCATGAAGATCCTTTCCACGTCATTGCTCTGCCTCGGACTGCTTGCCGCGTCCGGATTCGCCCACGCCGCAAGCAACTGCACCCTCTCGCTCAAGGGCGACGATGCAATGCAGTTCGATCTGAAGACGGCAACGGTGTCGGCCGCGTGCCCCAGCATCACCGTCGAGCTGGTACACACCGGCAAGCTGCCGGTCGCAGCCATGGGCCACAACGTGGTCATCAGCGCGACCAAGGACGTGGACGCCATCGCGCGGGACGGCATCAAGGCCGGCGTGGCGAACAACTACATCACCAAGGGCGACACCCGCGTCATCGCCGCGACGACACTGGTCGGCGGCGGCCAGAAGACCAAGGTCACCTTCCCCGGCAAGAAGCTCACAGCCGGTGGCGACTACACGTTCTTCTGCAGCTTCCCCGGCCACTCGATGCTGATGAAGGGCAAGTTGACGGTCACCAAGTAAGGTCGCGAGCTGCGCGCACCCGCTCCGGCGGGTGCGCCGCCTGCCCATTCCTGAGAGGCGGAGGCAACGATGGCAGGCAACCACCGCGATTGGGTCGCCAAGGCCATCGCCAGGATCGAGGCCGACTTCAACCGCTCATCCGACACGCATCTGATTCCGATCGAGCTGCCAGGCTATCCCGGCATCGACGTCTACCTGAAGGACGAGTCCAGCCACCCCACCGGCAGTCTCAAGCACCGGCTGGCGCGCTCGCTGTTTCTCTATGCACTGGCCAATGGCTGGCTGCATGAGGCTAGCACCGTGGTGGAAGCCTCCAGCGGCTCGACCGCGGTGTCGGAAGCCTACTTCGCGCGGCTTCTTGGCCTGCCCTTTGTCGCGGTCATGCCCCACGGGACGTCGCCGGAGAAGATCCGCGCCATCGAGTTCTACGGTGGCCAGTGCCACCTGGTCGACAGTGCCTGCGGGCTGGACGAAGCGTCGCGGCGGCTGGCGCGCCAGAGCGGCGGCCATTTCATGGATCAGTTCACCTACGCCGAGCGCGCCACGGACTGGCGTGCCAACAACAACATCGCCGAGTCGATCTTCAGGCAAATGGCGCTGGAGCCGCATCCGGTGCCGGCATGGATCGTGTGCAGCGCCGGCACCGGCGGCACCTCGGCGACGCTCGGCCGATACGTCCGGTATCGTCGCCACGACACCCGCATCCTCTGCGCCGACCCGGAATCGTCGGTGTTCTTCGACTACTACGCCGGCGCAATGCGCGGACACGTCGACGCCAGCCTGTCGCTGCCGCAGGGCTCGCGCATCGAAGGCATCGGCCGGCCGCGGGTGGAGCCCAGTTTCATACCGGGCTGCATCGACACGATGGTCAAAGTGCCTGATTCGCTGAGCCTGGCGGCGATGCGTCACGTCAGCGCCCGCCTGGGCCGTCGCGTCGGGGGATCGACCGGAACCAACTTCGTCGGCGTGCTGTACGCAGCGCAATGCATGCGATCTGCAGGCCAGGCCGGGTCGATCGTCGCCATCCTGTGCGATGGCGGCGAACGCTACGCGCACAGCTACTACGCCGCCGACTGGTACGACCGCAACGGCATCGACGTTGTCGACGCCGACGCCGCCATGGTTGCCGCGCTGGAAGGCACAGACCTGGGGCTTGCAATCGCTGCAGCGCCGACCTGATCCGTCACGCCTGCCCCAGCGCGGCCTGGTGCACCCCCGCGACCGCACGGCCCGACGGATCGGCCATGGTCGCGAAGGCCGCGTCCCAGGCGATCGCCGCCGGTGACGAGCAGGCGATCGACTTGCCGCCGGGCACCGTCTCGGCGCAGGCGGCACTGGGGAAGAACTGCTCGAAGATGTGCCGGTACAAATAGGCCTCCTTCGACTGCGGCGGGTTGACCGGGAAACGGCTGGCGGCCGCGGCGAAGACGCGGTCGCTGACCTGTGCCTGCGCATGCGCCTTGAGCCCGTCGATCCAGCCATAGCCGACGCCGTCGCTGAACTGTTCCTTCTGCCGCCACAGGATTGATTCGGGCAGGTAGCCGTCGAAGGCTTCGCGCAGGATCGACTTCTCGATACGACGCGTGCCATCAGGCCGGGGTCCGGCCATCTTGTACTGCGCGTCCATGCGCATCGCCACGTCGAGGAACTCGACATCGAGGAAGGGCACTCGCGGCTCCACGCCCCAGGCCATCATCGACTTGTTGGCGCGCAGGCAGTCGTAGTTGTACAGCGCGTCGATCTTGCGCACGGTCTCTTCATGGAACTCGCGCGCGTTGGGCGCCTTGTGGAAGTACAGGTAGCCGCCGAAGATCTCGTCGCTGCCTTCGCCCGACAGCACCATCTTCACGCCCATCGCCTTGATCCGCCGCGCCAGCAGGAACATCGGCGTGGAGGCGCGGATGGTGGTGACATCGTAGGTCTCGATGTGGCGGATCACTTCCGGCAGCGCGTCCAGGCCCTCCTCGAAGGTGTAGGTGAAGCCGTGGTGCACCGTCCCCAGCGCTTCCGCGGCGATCTCGGCCGCGGCCAGGTCGGGCGAGCCTTCCAGGCCGATCGCGAACGAGTGCAGGCGCGGCCACCAGGCTTCGCTGGCATCGTTGTCCTCGATGCGCTTGCGCGCGTAGCGCGCGGCCACCGCGGCGACCAGCGACGAATCGAGGCCGCCTGACAGCAGCACGCCGTACGGCACGTCGCTCATCATCTGCCGGTGCACGGCGCGCTCGAAGGCCTCGCGCAACTCTTGCTTCCCCACTTCCACGCCCTGCGTGGCGTCGTAGTCGCGCCACGGCTTGACGTAGTAGCGCACCAGCTCACCCTTGGCACTGTCGTAGTAGTGGCCCGGCGGGAACTGGGCAACATCGGCGCAGACATCGGCCAGCGCCTTCATCTCCGAGGCCACGCACAGGCGGCCGTCGTGATCGTGCCCCCAGTACAGCGGGCAGACGCCGATCGGGTCCCGGGCAATCAGGTAGCGCTTGCTGCCTGCATCCCACAGCGCGAACGCGAAGATGCCGTTGAGTTCGTTGAGCCACGCACCGATGTCGTCGCGCTCGCGGTAGAGCGCGCTGATCACCTCGCAATCCGAACCGGTCTGGAAGGCGTACGGCTCGTGCAAACGCTGCTCGAGCTCGCGGTGGTTGTAGATCTCGCCATTGGCGGCCAGCGCCAGTTCGCCGTCGGCCGAGTGCAGCGGCTGCGAACCGCCGGCCGGATCGACGATGGCCAGGCGCTCGTGGACGAGGATCACGCTGTCGTCCAGGTGCACGCCGCTCCAGTCGGGGCCACGGTGGCGCTGGCGTTGCGAAAGTTCGAGGGCGCGCCGGCGCAGCGCTTGCACGTCGTCGCCGGTTTGCAGGCCGAATATGCCGAGGATGGAACACATGGGAGGACTCCTGGGTGGGCTTCTTTCGTGGACGGGAGGGCAGAAACGAAGAAGCCCGCGCTTTTGGCGCGGGCTTCGTGAGCGAGTTAGCGTGTCTTGCGCGCGCTAATCGCCGGCCCGCGGGTGGCTGGCGTTATTGCGGTTGTTATTGTTCAGGCCGGCCACGGGCGCACCGCCGCGAAGGGCGGCGTTGGTGGCGTGGGCGAGGGCCTGGACGGAAGACATGGGCCGATCCTGCGTCAGGTCGTGGCCACTTGCAAGCCCCCTCCACCCCGGCAGCAGCGGGCCCTGCTCCGATGCCCGCCAATGCGAGACACTAGGACGGGGAATCAATCCACGATGGGGACCATGAAGAAACTGATCAAACGCAGCCTGGTCGCGCTGCTGCTGTTGCTGGTGGCAGGCGCTTTCGCGATCTGGTGGCTGATGCGCGGCAGCCTGCCGAGCCTGGACGGCGAACTCGCCCTGCCCGGCCTGTCTGCACCGGTCTCGATCCAGCGCGATGCGCTCGGCGTGGTCACCGTCGATGCCGCCAACGAAGCCGATGCGATGCGCGCACTGGGCTACGTCCACGCGCAGGAACGCTACTTCGAGATGGACCTGCTGCGCCGCGCGTCGTCCGGCGAGCTGTCGGCCCTGTTCGGCCCGGCCGCGATCGACACCGACAAGCAGCGCCGCGTTCACCGCATGCGCGCACGGGTGACGGCGCACCTCGATGCGATCCTCGGCGACAAGCGGCCGATGGCGCAGGCCTACGTCGATGGCGTCAACGCCGGCGTGGCCGCACTGAAGGTGCGCCCCTGGCCTTACCTGCTGCTGCGCACGCAGCCCGAACCGTGGCGCCTGGAGGACTCGGCGCTGGCGGGCTACGCGATGTACTTCGACCTGCAGGATGCGAGCAACGCCCGCGAGCTGGCGATGTGGAAGCTCAAGCCGCACGTGCCGGCTGCGCTGTATGCCCTGCTCGACCATGACGGCAGCAGCTGGGACGCGCCGCTGGCCGGCCGGCCGCGCGGTGACGCCGCCCTGCCCGATGCGGCCACGCTCGACCTGCGCACGCTGCCGATGCCCGATCCCGCCGACCGCCCGGCCAACGTGCCCGAGCGCTCGGACGTGGGCAGCAACAACTTCGCCGTCTCCGGCCAGCTCACTGCCGACGGCCGCGCGATTGTCGCCGACGACATGCACCTGGGCCTGCGCGCGCCGAACATCTGGTTCCGCGCACGCCTTCGCTATCCCGACCCGCGCGCCGTCGGCGGGCATGTCGACGCCAACGGCTTCACCCTGCCCGGCCTGCCGGCGCTGGTGGTCGGCAGCAACGGCCAGGTCGCCTGGGGCTTCACCAACAGCTACGGCGACTGGCTCGACTGGCAGCGCCAGCCGGCCTGTGCCGAGCCGTGCACGGGCGTGACGCGCCATGTGGAACGCATCCGTGTGGCCGGCCAGGCCGATGTCGAGTTCCCGGTCGACGAATCGGCGTGGGGCCCGATCCTGTTCCGCCAGCCCGACGGCAGCGGCCTGGCCCTGCGTTGGGTCGCCCACCAGCCCGGTTCGATGAACCTGGGGCTGGCGAACTTCCTGCACGCGCACTCGCTCGACGATGCGCTGCAGATGGCCGACCACACCGCGATCCCCGGGCAGAACCTCGCCATCGGCGGTCGCGACGGCCGCATCACCTGGCGCCTGCTCGGCCCGGCACCCGTGCGCCAGGCCAGCTGCGCTGCCACCACCGTCAGCGAGGCCGCAACGTGCCCGCCGTGGCCGATCACGACCGCCCCGGGCATCGCCCTGCCGCCCGGCACGGTGCAGCGGATGTGGAGCGCCAACACGCGCGTCGTGGACGGCGCGCTGCTTGCCCGCATCGGCGACGGCGGCTATGCCAATGGTGCGCGTGCGAAGCAGATCCGCGACGACCTGTTCGCCAGGGAGCGTTTCAGCGAGCGCGACCTGCTGGCGATCCAGCTCGACGATCGCGCATTGTTCCTGACCCGCTGGTGGCAGTTGCTGCGTGACGTGGGCGCGTCGGACAAGTCACCGGCACTGCACGAACTTGCCGCCGCATCGCCGACCTGGCAGGGCCATGCGAGCACTGATTCTGTCAGCTACCGCGTAGTGCGGGCCTGGCGCCTGGCCGTGCACGACCGCCTGCTCGACGGCCTGACCGCACCGGCACAGGCCGCGCTGGGCAAGGACTTCGAGATGCCCAACCTGTCGCACTTCGAAGGCGTGGCCTGGCCACTGGTGACACAGCGCCCGGCGAACCTGCTGCCGCGTCGCTTCGCCTCGTGGGATGCGCTGTTCGAAGATGCCGCGCGCCATGTGCGCGACGAGCTGCAGAAGAAGGGCCCGATCGCACAGCGCAGCTGGGGCGAGCGCAACACCGCGAAGATCTGCCATCCGCTCAGCCGTGCCCTGCCCGACTTCGCCAAGCCGGCGCTGTGCATGGCCGCCGATGAACTGCCCGGCGACAGCGGCATGCCGCGCGTGCAGGGGCCTAACTTCGGTGCCTCCGAGCGCATGGTGGTATCACCGGGCCATGAAGCCGACGGCATCATCCACATGCCGGGCGGACAGAGCGGTCACCTGATGTCGCCGTTCTGGGGCGCAGGCCATGACGACTGGGTGCACGGCCGGCCGACGCCGTTCCTGCCGGGCAAGACGCAGCACACGCTCAAGCTGGCGCCGCAGTAAGCCCTCACCCCAACCCCTCTCCCGCAAACGGGAGAGGGGCTCAGAGGGAGAGGATGGTTTGGCCCCCTCTCCCACCTGCGGGAGAGGGATGGGGTGAGGGCGCTCTCAGCGCAGCAGCATCCGTTCGATCAACGCCAGGTACAGATCCGGCAGCGCCTCGAGATCGGCCACCGACACATGCTCGTCGACCTTGTGGATGCTGGCATTCACCGGACCGATTTCGATGCACTGCGCCCCGAGCGGCGCGATGAAGCGCGCATCCGAAGTACCGCCGCCGGTGCTTTCCTCCGGCGCCGCATCGCAGTACTGGCCCAGCACTTCGCGCGCGGCAGCACGCAGCGGGCCTTCGGGCGTGTAGAACGGCTCGCCGCCACGATGCCAGCGCACGTCAAACTCCAGCCCGTGCCGCTGCAGCACCGCTTCGCATTCCTGCTCAAGCCGCTCTGCGGTCCAGCTGGGATTGAAGCGCAGGTTGAACAGCACTTCGAGTTCGCCGGGAATGACGTTGTTCGCGCCGGTGCCGGCATGGATGTTGCTGATTTGCAGGCTGGTCGGCGGGAACGTCTCGTAGCCGTCGTCCCAGCGCCGTGCGGCCAACTCGGCGAGCGCGGGCATGGCCTGGTGGATCGGATTGCGGGCCTTGTCGGGATACGCGACATGGCCCTGCACGCCGCGCACCGTCAGCGTCGCCGACAACGTGCCGCGACGGCCGACGCGCAGCAGGTCGCCCAGCTTCGCCATCGAGGACGGCTCACCGGTGATGCACCAGTCGAGACGTTCGCCTCGCTCGCGGAACGTCTCGGCAACGCGGCGCACGCCATGGATGGCATCACCCTCTTCGTCGGAAGTCAGCAGCAGCGCGACGCGACCGGGATGGTCGGGATGCGCGGCGACAAAGCGCTCGAGCGCGATGACGAATGCTGCAACGCTGCCCTTCATGTCCGCGGCGCCGCGCCCGTACAGCACGCCGTCGCGGATCTCGGGCAGGAACGGATCGCTGGCCCACGCGTCGCGCGGCCCCGGCGGAACCACGTCGGTGTGGCCGAGCAGCACCAGGGTCGGGCCGTCGCTGCCGTGCACCGCCCACAGATTGTCGACGTCGCCGTAGTGCATGTGCTCGCAGCGGAAGCCCGCGGCGAGCAGGCGCTGGCCGAGCATTGCCTGGCAGTCACCGTCGTCTGGCGTGACCGACGCGCGTGCGATCAGGTCGCGGGTGAGGTCAAGAACTTCGCTCATGCGTCAGTCCAGCCCGTCAACCCAGCGCGCCGACGCCGAAGCGCTGCTTGAAGCCGTTGTCGCTGAAGCCCTGGCTGACCTTGCCGTCGTCGGTCATCACCAGCGGGCGGCGGATCAGCTGCGGGTATTCCTTCAGCAGCAGCTTCCATTCGGCGTCTGACCCGGGCGTCTTGCGATTGTCGGGCAGGCTGCGCCAGGTGGTGGACGACTTGTTGATCATCGCGTCCCAGCCGCCGAGCTGGTCTTTCCACTCCACCAGCTGTTCGGGCGACTGGCGGTCGTCGCGGTAATCGACGAAGGCATAGCCCAGGCCGAACCGGTCGAGCCACTTGCGGGCCTTCTTGCAGGTGTCGCAGTTGTTGAGTCCGTAGAGGGTGGTCATCGTTCCAGTACCGTCGTTCCGGCGAAAGCCGGAATCCATTGTGCCGTTGCTCGCGCAACGTCCAGGTCAAGATGGGTCCCGGCTTTCGCCGGGATGACGAACGTCAGTCGGCCAGTCCGCGCAGCAGTTCGTTGATGCTGGTCTTCGACAGCGTCTTGGCGTCCACCTGCTTGACGATCACCGCGCAGTACAGCGAATGCGACCCGTCCTTGGCCGGCAGCTGGCCGGACACGACCACGCTATACGGCGGCACATAGCCATACGTGATCTCGCCGGTGGCGCGGTTGTACACGCGCGTGCTCTGGCCGAGGAACACGCCCATGCCGATCACGCTGTGGTGGCCGACGACGAAGCCTTCGACCACTTCCGAGCGCGCACCGATGAAGCAATGGTCCTCGATGATCGTCGGCGAAGCCTGCAGCGGCTCCAGCACGCCACCGATGCCGGCACCGCCGGACAGATGGCAATGCTTGCCGACCTGCGCGCACGAACCCACCGTGGCCCAGGTATCGACCATCGTGCCTTCGCCGACGTGCGCGCCGATGTTGACGAAGCTCGGCATCAGCACCACGTCCTTGCCGATGTACGAACCGCGGCGGGCGATCGCACCGGGCACGACGCGCGCGCCGAGCTTGCGGAAGTCCGCCTCGCCATAGCCTTCGAATCGCCCCGGGACCTTGTCCCAGAACGGCGCCGGGAAACCTTCGACCAGCTGCATGTCGTTGACGCGGAAGTACAGCAGCACGGCCTTCTTCAGCCATTCGTTGACGGTCCAGCCGCCCTTGCCGTCCGGCTCGGCGACGCGGAACTCGCCGCTCTCCAGGCCCGAGATCACGCGCTCGACGGTCGGTCGCGTCGAACCTTCGAGTTCGTCGGGGGTCAGCATCGCCCGGCGCTCGAAGGCGCTGTCGATCATGAACTTCAGTTCATCGACGCCCGGACCCTTCGGCGCGACCTTCTTGCGGACGGCCTTGCGGGTGGTCTTGCGGGCGGGCTTCTTCTCGGAACTCATCAACGATCTCCTTCAAGGCAGGCCAGCAGTGCTTCGCGCAGGGCCTCCTGTTGCGTTTGATCGAGCGCGCCATCGCGCCCGTCGGGTTGGGTACTGGTGAGCTGGAACACGTCTTCGGCGCGCTCGCCGAAGGTGGCGATGCGGGCGTCGTGCACGCGCAGGCGCTGGTTGCGGATCGCCTGGGTGACATCGGCCAGCAGGCCCGGCCGGTCGGTGCAGACCAGGCTGAGCATGGTGCGGCCGTCATCCAGCGTATCGAAGCCGACCTGCGCGGCAATGCGGAAATGCCGCAGGTGGCGCGGCTGCTGGCGACGGGTCGGCTTGATGCGGTCGAGCGGACCGTCGAGCACCGCGGCCAGGCGCTGCTCGACCTCGTCGATGCCCGGCGGGCAGCGCGGGTCGATCGGCACGACTTCGAAGCTGTCGAAGATCATCGCGTTCGGTCCGTCCAGCACGCGCGCCTGCTGGATCGCCAGGCCGAGCCGGTCGAGCGTGGCCACGATCGCGGCGAACAGACCGTCGCGGTCGCCGCAGTGCACGAACACTTCCAGTGCGCCGGCGTGCTCGCCGACCGGACGCGCGCGAACACGCGTTTCGCCGACGGCGACACCACGCAGCGAGGCCGCCTGCCAGGCGATCTGATCGGGGCGGCTGCGCTGGAAGCCGATCTCGGGCATGCGCTCGAAAAGCTCGTCGACTTCCTCGTCGCCAAAGCCGAGCGTGGCCAGCATCGCGCGCGCGGCATCGCGCGTCTCGGTGGCGCGCTCGACGCCGGCGACCGGATGCTCCAGGCCGCGTCGAAGGGCCAGCCGAGTGGCCGTGTAGAGATCGGCCAGCAGGCGATCCTTCCACGCGTTCCACAGCTTGGGCGAGGTGCCGGCGATGTCGGCGCAGGTCAGCAGGTAGAGGTGGTCCAGGTGCTCGCGGTCGGCGACCTTCCCGGCGAAGCGATGGATCACTTCCGGGTCGGCAATGTCCTGCTTCTGCGCAGTGACCGACATCAGCAGGTGCTGGCGCACCAGCCATTCCACCATCGAGGTGTCGGCACGCGACATGCCCATCGTGCTGCAGAAGATCCGCGCATCGTCGGCACCGAGTTCGGAGTGGTCGCCACCGCGGCCCTTGGCGATGTCGTGGAAGAGACCGGCGAGCAGCAGCAGTTCCGGCTTGCGCAGGCGCGGCCAGACTTCGTGGGCGATGCTGAAGCGCTCGTCCACGATCCCCGAGGCAAAGCGTGCCAGGTTGCGCAGCACCGCCAGCGTGTGCTGGTCGACCGTGAAGACATGGAACAGGTCGAACTGCATGCGCCCGGAGACTTTCGCGAACGCCGGGATCCAGCGCCCCAGCACGCCCAGGCGCGCCATGCGCTCGAGCGCATGCACCGGGTGCGGGCCGCGCAGCAAGGCGATGAAACGTTCGCGCAAGGTCGGTTCGGCCTGCTGGAACGCGGGCACGCGTGACAGCGATTCGGCCAACGCGCGTGCCGTCTGCGAATGCAGGCCGCGGATGGCATCGTGCGCGGCCCAGACCGCGAACAACGCGAACACGTCATAGGCATCGCGCGGCCACTGCGGATCGCGCGCGGCCAGGTAATCGCGGCGCAGTTCGAACGCGTGATCGATGGCGACCGGTGCGGTCTCGCCCTCGATCTGCTCCTCGAAGCGCTGCAGCAGCCGCTCGCCGATGCGCAGCACCAGCGCGGCGCTGCGATAGAAGCCCTGCATCATCTGCTCGACGGCGAGCGTGTCGGCGTTGTCGACGTGCCCCAGTCGCTCGGCGAGCAGCTTCTGGTAATCGAAGCGCAGCCTTTCCTCGCGCTTGCCGGCGACCAGGTGCAGGCCGAAGCGCAGGCGCGAGAGCGCCTTGCGTTCGCGTTCGAGCGTGGCCAGTTCGTCTGCACCGAACTGGCCGATCGCGACCAGCGACTCCAGGTCGCCGGTGCCGACGATGCGCAGCGCCATCCAGCGCAACGTCTGCACGTCGCGCAGGCCACCCGGACCCTCTTTCAGGTTCGGCTCGAGGTTGTCGGCGGTGTCGTCGTAACGGGCGTGGCGCAGGCGCAGTTCCTCGCGCTTGGCACCGAAGAATTCGCGTGCCGGCCACACCTGGTTCGGCGCCGTCGCGACCTGCAGGGCATGCATGTCCTCGACGGTGGCAATCAATGGGCGCGCTTCCAGCATCGCCGTGAGCACCGTGATGTCGGCGGCGGCCTGGGTGCATTGCGCCGCCGAGCGCACGGCATGGCCGACCGGCAGGCCCGCATCCCACAGCAATGCGACGAATGCGGCCAACGCCTCGCCGTGGGCGAGCTGGGCGTCGGGTTCTGCCAATACCAGCAGGTCGATGTCGGACTGCGGGAACAGCTCGCCGCGGCCGTAACCGCCGACAGCGAACAGCGCCAGCGGTGCATCGGCCGGGAGGCAGCTGGCCCAGGCGGCACGCACCTGTGTGTCGACCGCACCGGTGCGCGCCTGCAGCAGGCGGTCGATGTCGGCGTCGGGGTCGCTGTCGAAACGTTGCGCCAGGCCGGCGCTCACCGCGGCCAGTGCGCTGCGGATGGCGAGTGCCTGCTCGCCCGGCTCATGCGCCGCCGGTCGCGCCGCCGAGCCTGCGGAGGATGCTCCGGCGTCGGCGACCGGAGCCGTCATAGGTCGTTGTCGTCCCCGGGCACGCGGGTGAGGATCTCGACACCGTCGTCGGTGACCACGACGGTGTGCTCCCATTGCGCCGAGAGCTTGCGGTCCTTGGTGACCACGGTCCAGCCGTCGGGCAGCAGCTTGGTGTGGCGCGCGCCCTCGTTGATCATCGGCTCGATGGTGAAGGTCATGCCCGGCTTGAGCACCAGCCCTTCGCCGGCGCGGCCGTAGTGCAGCACCTGCGGGTCTTCGTGGTAGATCCGGCCGATGCCGTGGCCGCAGTACTCGCGGACCACGCTGAAGCGCTCGCTTTCGGCGTACTGCTGGATCGCCGCGCCGATGTCGCCCAGGGTCGCGCCCGGGCGCACGGTCCGGATGCCGCGGAACATCGCCTCGCGGGTCACATCGACCAGGCGCCTGGCCATGACCGACGGCTCGCCGACCACGTACATGCGGCTGGTGTCGCCGTGCCAGCCGTCCTTGATGACGGTGACATCGATATTGATGATGTCGCCGTCCTTGAGGACCTTGCCGGGGCTCGGGATGCCGTGGCAGATGACGTTGTTGACCGAGGTGCACACGGTCTTGGGGAATCCCTTGTAGCCGACGTTGGCCGGGATCGCTTTCTGCACGTTGACGATATGATCGTGGCAGATGCGGTCCAGTTCCTCGGTGGTCACGCCCGCCTTCACGTGCGGGGCGACGACCTGGAGGACCTCGGCGGCCAGGCGGCCGGCGACGCGCATCTTCTCGATCTCTTCTGGGGTCTTGATGGTGATGGCCATGGCGCCATTATCGCCTATCTGCGGCCCGTTCAGGGTCCTGGCGACCCCCAGCTTGCCCGTAACTGTCCGTTGCAGCTACAATTCCGCGGCTTGGTCGGACCCTCATGTCCTTCCAGCCGCCCACGCCGGGCGCAGCCACCGGGCCAGCAGGCCCCGAGCAGGCGAATACACACCCGCTGCAACCCTTCGTGCCGGGGTGCCTGCGGTCCTTCGGGGCCAACAGGTTCGGTCACGGACGCAGCGGGGAGGCCCAACCCCGGAACCATCGCCCCCGGCCCTGCCGCGGGCAGCCGCCATACCCTGACCGGCGGCCGGTTCCACTGCCTTGGAGTTTTGCAATGCCCCAGATCACCATGCGCCAGATGCTCGAAGCAGGCGTCCACTTCGGCCACCAGACCCGTTACTGGAACCCGAAGATGGGCCCGTACATCTTCGGCGCCCGCGGCAAGATCCACATCATCAACCTCGAGAAGACCGTTCCGCTCTTCAATGACGCGATGAACTTCATCTCGGGCATCGCGCAGAAGCGCGGCATGATCCTGTTCCTCGGCACCAAGCGCAGCGCGCGCGAAGCCATCAAGGAAGAAGCCGAGCGTTGCAACATGCCGTACATGACCCAGCGCTGGCTGGGCGGCACGCTGACCAACTTCCGCACCGTCAAGCAGTCGGTGCAGCGCCTGAAGGACCTGGAAGCCGCCGAGACCGACGGCACCTTCCAGAAGCTGGTCAAGCACGAAGTGCTGGGCCTGCGCCGTGAGCGCGACAAGCTGGAAGCCTCGCTGGGCGGCATCAAGGAGATGAACCGCCTGCCCGACGCGCTGTTCGTGATCGACATCGGCCACGAAGACATCGCGATCAAGGAAGCCAAGAAGCTCGGCATCCCGGTCATCGCCGTCGTCGACACCAACTACGATCCGGCCCTGGTCGACTACGCCATCCCGGGTAACGACGACGCCATCCGCGCCGTGCAGCTGTACGCCCGCGCCGCCGCCGACGCCGTTCTGGAAGGCAAGGCCGCCGCTCCGTCGGCCGCCTCGGTCCGCGAGGAAGACTTCGCCGAAGCCGCCGAAGGCGAGGAAGGCAAGGCTCCGCGTCGCGCTCCGGGCAAGAAGCCGGCCGGCAAGAAGGCCGAAGCGGCCGAGTAAGGACCGCGTCATGTGCCGCGCCATGCTGCGCGGCCACTTCCGGGTTTTCGCGTACGGCCGGTTTCGAACCGCGCCGGGCGCAAATCGCAAAGGCGGGCCCTGCCCGCCCTACACCATTCAGAGGTACCCCCATGGCAGAAATCACCGCTTCCCTGGTCAAGGAACTGCGCGAGCGCACCGGCGCCGGCATGATGGAGTGCAAGAAGGCGCTCACCGAGAACAACGGCGACATCGACGCCGCGGCCGAGTGGCTGCGCAAGTCGGGCCTGGCCAAGGCCGACAAGAAGGCCGACCGCGTTGCTGCCGAAGGCCGCATCGCCGTCGCCCAGAACGGCGGCAAGGCCGTGCTGGTGGAGATCAACTCCGAGACCGACTTCGTCGCCAAGGACGAGAACTTCCTCGCCTTCGCCAACGCCGTCGCCAACGCCGCGCTGGCGTCCGGCGCGACGGACGTCGAGGGCGTGAAGGCCGCCAAGCTCGCTTCGGGCGAGACGGTCGAAGAAGCCCGCGCCGCCGCGATCGCCAAGCTCGGCGAGAACATCCTGGTGCGTCGCATCGCGCTGGTCGACGGCAGCAACAACGTCGCGGCCTACGTGCACGGCGGCAAGATCGGCGTGCTGGTCGAGGTCAAGGGCGGCGACGCCGACCTGGCCCGTGGCCTGGCGATGCACGTCGCCGCGATGAACCCGCCGCACATCAAGGCGTCGGACGTCCCGGCCGACTTCGTCGCGAAGGAAAAGGAAATCGAGCTGGCCAAGATGTCCGACAAGGACAAGGCCAAGCCGGCCGACATCCTCGAGAAGATCATCAGCGGCAAGATCGCCAAGATCGTCAACGAGGTCACGCTGTACGGCCAGCCGTACGTGCTGGACACCAACCAGACCGTCGAGCAGGTGCTGAAGGCCGCCGGCGCCGAAGTGGTGAGCATGCAGCGCCTCGCCGTCGGCGAAGGCATCGAGAAGGTGGTGGAAGACTACGCCGCCGAAGTCATGAAGCAGGCCGGCCTGGCGTAAGCCAACCGGTCCCTTCGGACAGAGAAAAGGCCGCGAGCGATCGCGGCCTTTTCCGTTTCTACAACTGCGACGCGGGGGAGGCGGCGTCGCCGGGGGAAGGTCTGGAGAAGCCGTCCGGGGCCTCTCCAGAATGGATCTTGGCGGCAGGGTCCGCTTCGATCCGTTGGCAGGTCCCGTGGTTCCCGCCGGTTTACGCACCGTCCTGGCACGCATGAGTCGTGGCCGCCCAAATGGACCGCCGAAGCAGTGCGCCATCCCTGGCGCGGAGACATCCGTATCCGTCGTCCTGATCCTCTTGCGAATTCCATAACGCGGCCGGATTGCATCCCCCCTACCCCGTCGCGGAAATTTTTCAGCGAGTTCGGGCGATGACGGTGGCGTGAGGTATCCGTGACATGGGTGATGTCGACTGGATCGCGATGGGTCTAGTAGCCCGGGTAAGCGAAGCGCACCCGGGGCCCCTCAAACGCTACGGTCGCGGCAACCCGGGTGCGCTCCGCTTACCCGGGCTACACGTGCGGAAGAGTTGCCACGGTCCGCGAACTCAGAACCGGTACGTCGCACTCACCAGGTAATAGCGACCGCGCGGGTCGTCGTAGGCGATGTCGTAACCGCCCTTGGCGGGATCGTAATTGCGCGGCTCATGGTCGGTGACGTTGTCGATGTTCAACGACAGGCGCCATTTCTCGATGCCGACATAGGCCAGGTACACATCGGCCGTCGTCGATGCCGGAGTCCGGCACTTTCCGGCCTGCTGGTTGAGCGTCGGGCAATCGCGTCCCGGCGCAGCGATTTCCACCGGCCCCAGCTGGTGCACGTTGATCGTCGAGATCCAGTCGCCGACCAGCCACTCCACCGCCGCCAGCACCGAACGCTTCGGCGCGCCGTGGCCGGCGTAATCGAGTTCCGGCGAATCCGCGCTCGCCTGCCGTTCCAGCGAATCCAGGTAGCTCGCCGCAAGACGGAATGTGAACCGACCGGCGCTGTCCGTATCGAGGCGATATTCGGATTGCAGTTCCCACCCATCGACCTGCGTGCGGCCGACGTTGGCAAAGTAGTCGTTGACCGCGACCAGCCTGCCCTGCGCATCGCGTTCGAGCGACAGCGGGAATGCCGCCGGATCGGCCAGCGCATTGGTCGTCACGATCTCGTTGCGACGACGGATGCGGAAGCGGTCCAGGCTCACGTCGAACGCCTGCGTCGGCGCCCACACCACGCCCAGCGTGTGGCTGCGCGAGGTTTCCGGCGCGAGGTCGGGATTCTCCACCGAACCGTGCGTGACGATGCAGTAGTCCGTGCCCATGAAATTCGTCGGAATCGCACAGGGCGCCAGCGCGGGCGTGGCTTCGACCACTTCGAACGTGCCGCCGCCGATGCTCGGACGACGCAGTTCGAACAGCGACGGCGCGCGATAACCGGTCGCCGAAGTCGCGCGCACGGTGAGCGTGTCGACCGGCATCCACTTCAGACCGAACATCGGAGAGGACTCGCTGCCGTAACCCTGGCGCTCGTCGATGCGCCATGCGGCATCGGCGTGCAGCCAGCTCGTGATCGGCAGGTTGATCTCGGCATAGAACGCGGAGCTGTTCTGGTGATCGTCGAGCCGGCTCTTCTGCGCGCCGAGCGCGACATCGCCGTCGAGCATTCGCTGGTCGGGCTCGTTGCGCAGCGCGTCGCGCGAGAATTCCACGCCCAACGCGGCCTGCGCTTGCCCGCCGGGCAGCGAGAACCACGACCCGTTCACCGCGAAGGTGGCCTGGTCGAAACGCGCCTCGCCTTCGACCTCCACTCGCGGCGACAACGCGGACAGCACCTCGGGCGGATTGTCGGGCGAGTTGAAGCGGTAGCTGTAATCCAGCAGCGCCTGCGAGAGCGCGGCGTTGCTGACGAGCCCGTCGATCTGGTTGTCGACGCGGCTGCGATGGTGCGACAGTCCCGCGCGCCATTCCCATTCGTGCCACAGGCCCGACAGGCCCAGGTCGAGATCGACCGTGCGCGAATCGCTGCGGCTGCGCACCGGGCCGATGTCGAAGAAGGCGTAATCCAGCTGCGTCGGGATGTCCGGGAAAATATTGTCCGGATGGCCGTCCGGCATCGGGATCGCACCGTGCAGCGGCGCCGCCTGCAGACTCTGGCGCACCTGGCCCAGGCGCAGCGAACCGTCGAACTCGAGCGTTTCGCCCAGCGGCTGGCGCAGTCGCGCGTACACCGAGCCGCTTTCCATTTCCGGCTGCAGCGTCAGGTAATGCGGCGTGTCGAGGTAACAGCCGTTCTGCTGCGCGCGCACGTCGTCCGGGCACGCGGGCTGGATGATTTCCAGGTCGAAAAAGCTGAAATAACCCAGCGGAATGCGGCGATCGGCCAGGCCATAACGGCTCAGGTCCGCCGTGCGCCACGAGCGCGAATCGCCCTGCAATTCATCGCGGTGGAAGTAGTCGGCGCCGAGGAAGAAATTGCCGCCGCGCTTCGTGGTCTGGCCGTAGCTCAGCGACAACCGGCGCTGTTCGGCGTCGCCGCGTTCGGAAAGCCCGTAACGCGCGGTGACTTCGCCGCCCTGCTGCTCCTTCTTCAGGATGATGTTGATCACGCCGGCCATGGCATCGGCGCCGTAGATCGCCGACGCGCCGCCGCGCATCACTTCGATACGATCGACCATCGTCAGCGGAATGCCGTTGAGGTCGGTCAGTCCGCCCAGGTCCGCCGAGGCGAGGCCGTAGTTCGCCACACGCCGCCCATCGACCAGGATCAGCGTCGCGCGCGGGCCGAGGCCGTAGAGACTCGTCGTCGCCGCCGCGGCGAACGGCTGCTGCGACTGGAAACCGCCATCGGTCGCCACGTCCACCGGATGGTGGCTGATCATGCCGGGCTGGTAGCTCAGCAGTTCGAACACCGTCTGGTAACCGCTCGCCTCGATCTGCGCGCGGCTGATGCGGGTGAGCGGCGCGGGCGTGACGATGTCGATCGACGCGCGAGGAATATGCGTGCCCGTCACTTCCACCGTCGACAGTTCGATTGGTTCTCGTGCCGGCTCGGGCGTGGGGGCGGCGACGTCCGGCGTCGGCGTGCGTTCGATCAGGAAGGTGTTCGGCGTGACCCGCACCGCGCGCAGCCCGCTGTCGCGCAGGACGATGTCGAGCGCGCGTTCCGGCGGCAGTTCGGCCTGCAGCCCGGGCGATCGGCGCTCTTCGACCAGCGCCGGCGCGTACATCAGCTGCACGCGTCCCTGCGTGGCGAGCGATTGCAGCGCGCGGTCGAGCGTGCCGGCGGGAATCACGAAACGCACCGCCAGCGAAGCGGGCTCGGCGGCAACCGCGGGCGTGCCCGCGCAGGCCACGGACAGGGCACCGGCAATGGCGAGGGCGAGTCGGAACTTCCTGGCCATTGGTGCTTGCGCGAGTCAACGTGAAAGTTGCTCACACGATACGAGAGCGCGACCGCGCCGCGCAACGTTTGTTTAACGATTCAGCGGGAACGCGCGAACGACGCGCGGCTCGAATCTGGTGGCGATAGCGTCGGTGGGGCGGCTTCAATCGCGACGATGCAGGACGATCTCATCCGCACCGCGACGTTCGGCGCGCAACGACCAGCCGCGCTCCAGCACCGCGACCAGCGCGTCCTGGTCGCCGGCGTGGAACACGCCGCTCACGGTCAGCCCACCCAGCGCCGGATCGGCCAGCCGCACCTGCTGCTTCGAATAGCGGTTCATCTCGGCCAGCAGTTCGTCCAGCCGGCGCTGCTTGAACACCAGGTCGCCCTGCGGCCAGGCGCGTGCGTCCGCCAGGTCCAGCGGCGCCTTCGGGCCGATGCGGCCGTCGGCATCCACGCGCACCTGTTCGCCCGGGGACAGCATGGCGACGTTGCGATCGTTCTTCGCGCGCACGTCCACGCGGCCTTCCAGCAGTCCGACGTCCACCGCGCCATCGCGATGGGCGACCTGGAACGTCGTACCGATGTCGCGCACCGTGCTCAGGCCTGCCTGCACGAGGAACGGTCGCTGCGCATCGTGTCCGACGACGAACTGCGCGCGGCCCTGCGCGAGTTCGACGCGGCGTTCCCGCGAATCGAACAGCGCCGTCAGCTGCGTGCCGGTATCGAGCAGCACCTTCGTGCCATCGGCCAGCGTCACTTCGCTCTGCTCGCCCATGGCGGTGGCGTAGTGCTGCGGAACCGCGGCGGTTTCGGGCGTGTAGCCCCACCAGATCGCGGCCACGGCCACGACCAGCATCGCCGCCGCGGCGGCCGGCACCCACGCGCGGAACGGGCGCGCCGGCGCGCGGCGCACGGCGCGAACGGCGGCGCGCAGCATCTCGTCGGAGCGCAACTGCGCCGACATCGCCTGCACGCGTTCGATCTCCAGCCACGCTTCGATGTTCTGCGGCGACTGCGCCAGCCAGTCCTCGAACGCCGCGCGGTCGGCCGGCATGCAGTCGGGCGCCATCAGGCGCGCCATCCAGGCTTCGGCCTCGCCGTCGACCGGCTGCCACGTCCGTGTGTTCATGTGCGGTCCTCGCGATCGACGCCTTCGCGCTTGAGCTTCGAACGAAGCAGCGACAGCGCCTTTCCGATGTGTTTTTCGACCGCCTTCACCGAGATCCCGCAGTGCTGCGCGATCTGGCTGTAGCTCAGGCCGTCGATGCGGTTGAGCAGGTACACCTGCCGGCAGCGCTCGGGTAGTTTCAGGATCGCGGCGCGTACCAGCGCCAGTTCCTGTTCGTGTCCGATACGCGTCTCGTGCGCGGGCTCCAGCGACGGCAGGCCGACGAAATCCTGGTCCAGGCTGACGTGCGCGAAGACCTGCCGCGTCGAATCGCGACGACCGCGGTCGTGGATCACGTTGATCGCGATGCGGTACATCAGCGGACGCAGCTGGTCTTCCGGCTGGCCGCGGTAGCGCATCAGGCGGACCAGCGCTTCCTGCGCGACGTCCTGCGCATCGTCCTCGCCGACGCGGCGGTTGAGCCAGGCGACGAGCATCGAGCGGTGTTCGCGGAGGAAACGGTCGAAGCCGTCCCCGCCGTCGCCCGTGGGCCCGTGCGCGTCGTCGTCGGGCGGCGTGGGTCGCATCGCGCCGGAGGGCATCATGCCGATCGCCTCGCCGGACGGCAGGGCCAGCCCGAAGGCCGAAAACGATTCGAACGCATGGTAGGGACCGGCGGCTCCTGCGGGGACGACTTGGTGCGCGCGGTCTGGGTGCGTGCGGCCGGGATCGCCCCACTCGTGGCCGGGTCCGTGTTCCGGAACCGGGCCATCAACACCGGACAGCGCTTCGCGCAATGCGAATTTGTAGCACGCGAACGCGACCCATGCGGAGTCTTCCCCCATCGGGCCGACCGGTTCCGTCGCGAGCGCGTTGTACGAGCGTCCGTCCATGCCAGATCAACGCAGGGGGTGGCCCCTACCCCACCCGGTCGCCGCGGCGTCCGTTCAGGTCTGCAACGCGGTTCTCAAAGGTTCCAGCCATTGCGCGTACCGACGCCACTTCGGCTCCGCCCGGGCGCGGACGCCTTCACGAACCTGCACGGCGCTCGCGGTGGCGACGCCGCGGCCCTCGCCGCGCGGGTCGAGCATGCCCGCCGTGAAGTCCAGCCCGCAGAACGCGGCGACCTTCCGCATGATCGGCTGCGGGTCGGCGGTCAGGGCCGCGTAGTCGACGTCGAGCACGCGATCGGGGAATCGCGAATGCCAGTGCGCCATCAGCCGCTGATAGTGGGCGTGGTAGTCGGCCAGTTCGTGCTGCCCGTAGGAATGCGGATTCGCATCGGAGAACAGCTCGCGCAGGTTGGAGAAACACGTCTCCATCGGATCGCGCCGCATGTGCAGGATCTTCGCCTGCGGCAGCGCGCGGCAGATGTGGCCGACGTGGAAGAAGTTGGTTGGAAGCTTGTCGATGAAGGCGGCTTCGCCGTTCAAGCGCCATGCGACGCCGTCGAGATAAGCACGGCCGACTTCGGCGAAATCCACGTCGCGGGCGCGCTCGACCACGGTCGTGTCGATCACGCCGCGGCAGTGGCGATCGGTGGCATTGCGCATGCAGGACGTGAGGTCGTACAGCTCGCCCAGTGCGGCGACGTTGCCGTGACCTGCGAGCATCTGCTCCAGCAGCGTCGTGCCGGAGCGGTGCATGCCGACGATGAAGATCGGCGTCGGGCCTTCGGCGTTTTGCGTAGTCGAAGGTGTCGTCGGCGCGGCGATCAGCGCGTCGACCAGCGACGCCGTTTCGGACGCCGAATAGCGCAGCGTCGAGCGCTTCGCGCGACAACCCAGTTCCAAAGCCTGCCACGCGGCGGCGGCATCGCCGAGGTCGTCGAATTCCTTGTGCAGTGCGAAAGCGAGCAGCGCGACGTCCTCCGCGCGCCGGCCGGGGCGCGAGAGCTGCGTGCGGATCGCATCCACATGGTTCGAATCGGGTGTCTGTCTGCGCAGGCGCGACAGCGACCACCACGCCGATGCGAGTTCCGGCGCGCGTCGCAGGCAACGAAGCAGGTCGGTTTCGGCTTCGTCGAAACGGCCCAGGTACGTCAGTACCTGGCCGCGCGATACCAGCGTCGGCGGGTAATCGGGATCGCCACGCGCCGCTTCGTCGAGCAACGCGAGCGCTTCGTCCTGCCGGTTGAGGTAACTCAGCTGCGCGGCGAAGGTCAGCAGCAGCGGGATGCTGACCTCGCGCAGCGGCGGCAGCCGTTGCAGGCATTCGCGCAGCGCGCCGGTCTCGTTGAACGTGCGCAGGCGGCGCGCGAGTTCCTGCAGGGACGCGTCGTCGCGGGGCTTCAGCGCATGCGTGCGCAACGCGGCCTCCCGCGCGGCGCGGTAATGACCGTCGAGCGACTCGACGTAGGACAACTGGAGCGGCGCGCGCGCGTCGTCCGGCGCGAGCGACTGCGCGGCCTGCAACGCTTGCCGCGCCTTGGCGAAATCGCGCTGTGCGGCGAGTCGCTGCGCGCGTTCCATCAGGGAATCGATGTTCTGGTTCATCAGGCTCGTCGGTAACCGCGACCGCCCCGCATCGCTGCGGGACGGTCGCGAGTGTGCCGCAGGTCTTACCAGTTGTACTGCACCATGAAACGCACCGCACGCGGCGCCTGGTACACCGTCGGCGTCAGGTAGGTGATGTCGCGCAGCGAGTTGCCGGTGCTGTCTTCGCCGGACTCGTCGACCGCGAGCGCATCCTGGCGGTTGAAGACGTTGAACACGTCCACCTTCAGCGCCAGCCTGCCTTCGGCGAACGACGGACGCCACGCCACGTTGAGGTCGAGGTTGTAGATGTCCGGCGTACGGCCCGCCGAACCGCGCGGCACGACCTGGCCGTCGCAGTAGAAGTAGCTGTTGCCGTAGCCGATGTCGTCGTCGACCGGATTCACGCCGAAGCAGTTCACCGGACGGCCGCTCTGCCACAGGAAATTCGCGCCCGCCGACCACTGGTCGGTGAACTCGTAATTGCCGAACAGCTTCAGCGTGTGGCGACGGTCGTTGGGCAGGTAGCCTTCCGAACCGATCATCAGCTCCGGATAGTCGAAGTCCTGCGTCACGCCGGTATCGTCCTGGCCGATGTCCGACTTCACGCCGCCTTCGGCATTGCCCTTGTTCTTCGACCAGGTGTACGAACCCTGCAGGAAGAACTTGTCGGTCAGTTGGCCTTCGGCGAAGAACTCCAGCGCCTGGTAGGTGCGCTTGGCCTTCGGGCCGATCTTGTCGCCCGGGATGAACACGCTCTCCAGCGTGCCGTCGCCGTCGATGTCGATCTGGATGTCCAGGTCGCTGCCGGGGTTGTAGATGTGGCAGAACGCGAACGCCGGGTTGTACGAGTCGATGGCATACCCGTTCTCGTCGGCCCACTCGGCCAGGATGCGGTAATCGCACTGGTCGTCGATGCCGCGCTTGAGGTCGCGGTAGATGCCGCGAACGCCGCCGGAGAAGTTGTCCGTGATCGCCGCCTGGAAGCCGAGGATGTACTCGTCCTGGTACTGCGGATCGAGGTTCCTCGACGCCAC
>Ga0102589_1001911_pt1 | contig 25908 bp, 20 predicted proteins | sample AraplaMF_Col_mLB_FD_76858 | JGI IMG/M metagenome (GOLD analysis project Ga0102589, IMG submission 76858) | Arabidopsis root microbial communities from the University of North Carolina, USA - plate scrape MF_Col_mLB | ecosystem: Host-associated > Plants > Roots > Endosphere | place: USA... | reverse complement strand
GGGAATTTAATAAAGAAATTGCCATGCTTGTTGATGGTGTTACAAAGCTTGGGAAAATTAAATACAAATCTCATGAACAACAGCAAGCAGAGAACCATCGCAAAATGTTTATTGCAATGGCCCAAGACATTCGTGTGATTTTAATCAAATTAGCTGATCGTCTTCATAACATGCGTACGCTTAAGCATTTGCCTCAAGAAAAACAGCGTCGTATTGCAAATGAAACGTTAGAAATTTTTGCACCTTTAGCTCATAGACTCGGAATTAATACAATTAAATGGGAGCTAGAGGATACATCGCTTCGCTATTTGAATCCGCAACAATACTATCGCATTGTAAACTTAATGAAGCGGAAACGTGCAGAGCGTGAAGAATATTTAGATGAAGTCATGACGGGTATTCGTGACAAACTGAAAGAAGTAGCGATTCAACCTGATATTTCAGGACGGCCAAAACATATTTATAGTATTTATCGTAAAATGGCTCTTCAAAATAAACAATTTAATGAAATTTATGATTTGCTAGCTGTGCGCGTTGTTGTAAATAGTATTAAAGATTGCTATGCGGTATTAGGAATTATTCATACGTGCTGGAAGCCGATGCCAGGTCGTTTTAAAGATTATATTGCAATGCCGAAAGCAAACCTATACCAATCACTTCATACAACTGTGATTGGGCCGAAAGGTGATCCGCTTGAAGTGCAAATTCGTACGAAAGAAATGCATGAAATTGCGGAATACGGGATTGCTGCGCATTGGGCTTATAAAGAAGGAAAAGCAGCAGAAACAACAGGTACACTAGAGAAAAAATTAACATGGTTCCGTCAAATACTAGAGTGGCAAAATGAAGCTTCTAATGCGGAAGAATTTATGGAGTCATTAAAAATTGATTTATTCTCTGATATGGTATTCGTCTTTACACCAAAAGGAGACGTCATGGAATTACCACTAGGTTCTGTTCCAATTGACTTTGCGTACCGTGTCCATTCAGAAATAGGGAATAAAACGATTGGTGCAAAAGTAAATGGGAAAATGGTAACACTCGATTATAAATTAAAAACAGGTGATATCATTGAAATTTTAACGTCTAAACATTCTTATGGACCTAGTCAGGACTGGGTAAAGCTTGCTCAAACATCTCATGCGAAAAATAAAATCCGCCAATTTTTCAAAAAACAGCGCCGAGATGAGAATATCGAAAAAGGTCGCGAACTTGTTGAAAAAGAGGTGCGAAGCTTAGAGTACGAGATGAAAGAAGTGTTAGCACCTGACAACTTAAAACGTGTAGCTGAGAAATACAACTTTGCGAATGAAGAGGATATGTTTGCAGCGGTTGGATATAACGGAATAACAGCTTCGCAAATTGTAACGCGTTTAATGGACAAGTTCCGTAAACAGCGTGACGAAGAACAAGATGTTGTGGAAGTGAAAGAAGTTCGTAAACCGATGAAAATTCGTAAATGGGATTCGGGTGTAAAAGTAAGTGGTGCTGATAATTTATTGATCCGCTTATCAAAATGCTGTAACCCAGTTCCAGGTGACGATATTATCGGATATATTACAAAAGGTCGTGGTGTATCGATTCACCGTCGTGATTGCGTCAATGTGCATACAGAAGAGGCAAAGGAACGTTTACTAGAAGTAGAGTGGGAAGGTAGTCCAGAAAAAGAAATTGAGTATAACGTTGATATTGAAATTTCTGGCTATGATCGCCGTGGCTTGCTAAATGAAGTTCTGCAAGCTGTTACAGAAACGAAAACATATATTTCAGCTGTTTCAGGTAGAAGCGACCGCAATAAAATGGCAACGATCAATATGTCTATTTCCATTCGTAATTTACATCATTTGAAAAAGGTAGTAGAGCGTATTAAGAGAGTTCCAGAAATTTATGCAGTACGCCGCATGATGCATTAATAGGGAGTGTATAAATTATGAGAGTTGTCTTACAGCGATCAAAGGAAGCGTCTGTTACAATAGATGGTGAGATTGTAGGACAAATTCCGTTCGGTTTAACATTGCTAGTTGGAATCACGCATGAAGATACAGAACAAGATGCAACGTATATCGCTGAAAAAGTTGCAAATTTACGTATTTTTGAAGATGAGAATGGGAAGATGAATCATTCTGTACTAGACATGGATGGACAGGTTCTTTCTATTTCACAATTTACATTGTACGGGGATTGCCGTAAAGGAAGACGTCCAAACTTTATGAGTGCTGCGAAACCAGATTACGCAGAGCGCTTGTACGATTTCTTTAATGAAGAACTTCGTAAACAAGGATTGCACATAGAAACGGGAAGGTTCGGAGCAATGATGGATGTTTCTTTAATAAACGATGGTCCGGTGACCTTAATTTTGGAAAGTAAATAATAATGAAAAGAGGGGATGCGCTATCCTCTCTTTTTTATTTTTTAAAAGGGGTTTTTATAAAAAAAGAGATATATGGAAGCGGTAGTCGGTTCTCTTTCGTATTTGTGTATAACCGACTCATCAATATGGAACAATAGAAGTAAAAACATCCATGTTGATTGGGAGGGATACACGTATGCGTATGAATGAAAAAGGTCATTCTGTTACAAATGGTGCAAACCAATTATTTAACGTGAATTTTCATGAGTTTATTGCAAGAGAACAAAATAATACTTCTATGGAGCTTGCATCTGAATTTGGTATTTCATTGCAAGATGTAAAGCGTTTAAAGAAGCAGATTGAACGCTCCTAGGGCACTTGACAATCGTCCGGAACAAACGTATAGTAATTTTATATTTACATATGAAGAGAACCGATGATAGAGAAGAGTAGATTGGATACACATGAAAAGAGAAGAAATGTCCTAGGCTGAAAACATTTCTACATGATGACTGATTGAATGACACTCTGTAGGTTTCAACTTGAACGGCTTATAGGCTTAGTAGAGATTGAACGCAAATTTAAGCGTTATTAAAAAAGTGGAAGCATACGTGCTTCAATTAGGGTGGCACCACGGGTATAATACTCTCGTCCCTACTGGATAATCAGTAGAGGCGGGAGTTTTTTATTTTTAATAAGATTAAAACAATTTGAGGAGGAACTGAATATGTCTATTCAAATCCCACGCGGAACGCAAGATATTCTTCCAGGTAGTGTTGAGTTATGGCAGTATATCGAAGGGCAAGCACGCGAAATTTGCCGTCGTTACAACTATAAAGAAATTCGTACACCAATTTTTGAGCACACAGAATTATTTTTACGCGGTGTTGGTGATACAACAGATATCGTACAAAAAGAAATGTACTCATTCCAAGATCGTGGAGAGCGTAGCTTAACACTTCGTCCAGAAGGAACAGCACCTGTTGTACGTTCTTACGTTGAAAATAAAATGTACGGTGATGCGACGCAACCTACGAAATTATATTACATCGGTCAAATGTTCCGTTATGAAAGACCACAAGCAGGCCGCTATCGTCAATTCGTACAATTCGGTATCGAAGCAATCGGTAGTAACGATCCTGCAATCGATGCAGAAGTAATCGCACTTGCTGTAGAGTTTTACCGCGGTATGGGCTTAAAAAACATTAAAGTTGTTTTAAATAGTTTAGGTGATTCAGCAAGTCGTCAAGCGCACCGTGAGGCGTTAATTGCTCACTTCGAACCTCGCATTGGCGAGTTCTGTTCTGATTGCCAATCTCGTTTAGAGAAAAACCCACTTCGCATTTTAGACTGTAAGAAGGATCGTGATCATGAATTAATGGACGCGGCGCCATCTATTACAGAATACTTAAATGAAGAATCAACAGCGTACTATGAAAAAGTACAAGAACTATTAACAATGATGGGTGTTCCGTTTGAAAAAGATCCGAACCTAGTGCGTGGTTTAGATTACTATCAGCACACTGTTTTTGAAATTATGAGTGAAGCAGACGGGTTTGGCTCAATTACAACATTAAGTGGTGGCGGTCGTTATAACGGTCTTGTACAAGAAATCGGTGGTCCAGAAATGCCTGGTATCGGTTTTGCGATGAGTATTGAGCGTTTAATTATGGCATTAAAAGCTGAAAACATTGAGCTTCCAATTGAACAGAACATTGATTGCTATGTTGTAGCACTTGGGGACAAAGCGAAAGATCATGCTGCAAAAGTTGCGTTTGATCTTCGCAGGGCTGGGTTATCAGTTGAAAAGGATTATTTAGATCGTAAAATGAAAGCACAATTTAAATCAGCAGATCGTTTGAATGCGAAATTTGTAGCTGTATTAGGGGAAGATGAGCTTGATAAAGGCATCATTAACTTAAAGAACATGGCAACAGGTGAGCAAGAAGAAGTTGCATTAGATGTATTCGCTTCATACGTGGCAGAGAAATTAATATAGGGGGAACTCATAGTGGCTGAAAGAACACATGCATGTGGAAAAGTAACAGTAGAAGCAGTTGGACAAACCGTTCAATTAAAAGGTTGGGTACAGAAGCGTCGTGACTTAGGTGGATTAATTTTCATCGACTTACGTGACCGTACAGGTATTGTGCAAGTTGTATTTAACCCGGAAACATCTAAAGAAGCACTAGAGGTAGCAGAAACAATTCGTAGCGAATACGTGCTTCACGTAGAAGGAACAGTTGTTGAGCGCGCACAAGGTGCAATTAATGACAATATGGCAACTGGACGTATTGAAGTACAAGCTACAAAAGTAAATGTACTAAATGCAGCAAAAACAACGCCAATTATTATTACAGATGATACAGATGCATCAGAAGATGTTCGTTTAAAATATCGCTATTTAGATTTGCGTCGTCCTGTTATGTATAACACATTTAAAATGCGTCATGATGTAACAAAAACAATTCGTAACTTCTTAGATTCAGAAGAATTCTTAGAAGTCGAAACACCAATCTTAACAAAGAGTACACCAGAAGGTGCACGTGACTATTTAGTACCAAGCCGTGTGCATGATGGTGAGTTTTATGCATTACCTCAATCTCCGCAGCTATTTAAACAGCTTCTTATGGTCGGTGGATTTGAGCGTTATTATCAAGTAGCACGTTGTTTCCGTGATGAAGATTTACGTGCGGACCGTCAACCAGAATTCACACAAATCGACATCGAGGCATCATTCCTAACACAAGAAGAAATTCTAGAAATGATGGAACGCATGATGACGAAAGTGATGAAGGATGCAAAAGGTGTAGAAATTAACGCGCCATTCCCTCGTATGACATATGTGGATGCAATGGCTCGATACGGTTCTGATAAGCCAGATACACGCTTTGCAATGGAGCTTACTGACCTATCTGAGTTTGCAGCAGGATGTGGATTCAAAGTATTCACAAGCGCTGTAGAAAGCGGAGGACAAGTAAAAGCAATTAATGCAAAAGGTGCAGCGAGTAAATATTCTCGTAAAGATATCGATGCATTAACTGAATTTGTAAAAGTATACGGTGCAAAAGGTTTAGCTTGGTTAAAAGTTGAAGAAGATGGCTTAAAAGGACCAATCGCGAAATTCTTCGGTGAAGAAGATGCAAGTGTGTTAATGAATACATTAGAAGCAGCTGCAGGCGACTTATTATTATTCGTTGCAGATAAGAAGAGCGTTGTTGCAGATAGCTTAGGCGCACTTCGTTTACGCTTAGGGAAAGAACTTGAGTTAATCGACGAAAACAAATTTAATTTCCTATGGGTAACTGATTGGCCACTTCTTGAGTATGATGAAGATGCTGATCGCTACTTCGCGGCACACCATCCATTCACAATGCCATTCCGTGAAGATGTAGAGTTACTAGAAACAGCACCAGAAAAAGCGCGTGCACAAGCATATGACCTTGTATTAAACGGTTATGAGCTTGGCGGTGGGTCACTTCGTATTTATGAGCGTGATGTACAAGAAAAAATGTTCAAAGCACTTGGATTCTCTCAAGAAGAAGCGCAAGAGCAATTTGGATTCTTATTAGAAGCGTTCGAATATGGTACACCACCACATGGTGGAATCGCATTAGGTTTAGACCGTCTTGTTATGTTACTTGCAGGCCGTACAAACCTTCGTGATACAATTGCATTCCCAAAAACAGCAAGCGCAAGTTGCTTGTTAACAGATGCGCCAAGCCCAGTTGCAGAAGCGCAGCTTGAAGAACTTAGCTTACAGTTAAACGTAAAAGAAGAGAAGTAAGAACAGAAACTAGATGGGGTATACTAACCGCATCTAGTTTTTTTTAGTGATTCTGTGTATTTTTCTTGTTAGAAAGGTATTTTTAGTAGTTGTGTAACTTTTTCTATACAAATAGTCGGAAAAACGCTAGAATACATGGTAGACCATTTTTGTAATAGGAGTGTAGAACGCATGTTACATCAATTTTCACGTAATGAATTAGCCTTCGGAAAAGAAGGCCTTGAAATATTAAAAAATAGTACAGTTGGTATTTTAGGAATTGGCGGCGTAGGCTCATTTGCAGCAGAAGCATTAGCACGTTCTGGCGTAGGACGCCTTGTATTAGTTGATAAAGACGTTGTTGATATTACAAATGTAAACCGTCAAATTCATGCATTAGTTTCTACTGTAGGACGTTCAAAAGTAGAGCTAATGAAAGAGCGTATTGCTGATATTAATCCAGATTGTGAAGTTATTGCATTAGAAATGTTCTATACAGAAGAAACGTATGAAGATTTCTTTAAGCACGGTTTAGATTTCGTAGTGGATGCATCAGACACAATTACGTTCAAAATTCATTTAATTAAACAATGCTTACGACGTAAGATTAAAATGATTTCGAGTATGGGTGCAGCAAACAAAATGGATCCAACTCGTTTCCGTATTGCGGATATTTCAAAAACACATACAGACCCAATTGCGAAAGTAATTCGTACGAAGCTTCGTAAAGAAGGGATTAAAAAGGGTGTAAAAGTTGTATTCTCTGACGAAAACCCAATTGTAATTCGCGAAGAGGTGCGTAAAGAAATCGTTCCAGATGAAAATGCAAAAATTCGTAAAGCGAAATTACCACCTTCCTCAAATGCATTCGTACCATCTGTGGCAGGCTTAATTATGGCGAGCCATGTTGTGCGTGAACGTTTAAAGAATGTAGAAGTGAAACGTGTGGGACAAGAATAATTAGGGAAAAGCGTATATTCCACTGGGAGTATGCGCTTTTTAATTTTTATATAAAAAAACTCCCCACCTTTTCATGTTAGGTGGGAAGTTCTTTAATTTTCCGCTGAATATATAATATCTAAATTCCCGTTCTGATCTGTTTTAAAAATAGGAGCAATTTGATCCTCTTGTTCATTTACTAGCACAAGTTTTCGAGCACGGTCCATAATTCTAACAAGCATTGCATAATCTTCTTCGATTGCTTGTTGTTTTTTCGTTAAAGCTGCTAGTTTGACTTCTAGTTCATCGTTTGTTTTTTGTAAGGAGACAAGCTTTGTATGCAAGTCTTCATTTTCATTTTGTATCTTTTCTAAGTGAGGATGATTGTGTCCTAAGTTTTGTAAGAATGAGATTACATCTTGCATTGTAAGAGAATGTTTATTAGAAACAGGTTCTTCGGAAAATTCAACATCAATTACGACTTTCTTTTTTTGTTTTGGTTGTAATAGTTGTTCTTTTTCTACATTTGCTTCAGAACGCTTTAACTCTTTTCTCTGCTTCTTAGCGAGCTGTACGGCGTCCTCATAATTTTGTCTGACTTCAGCATTCCAACGAAAGCCACAAGCGGCAGAAGTGCGGTTTAATTTGTCACCGACTTCATCGAACGCTTTTAGTTGTGTACTTCCTATGCGAATATGTCGTAAAACGGTTTCTGCTAAAAGGAGATCATCTTCTCCTGTCCATGCATCTTGGCGTGTTTTCATAAGCGAAACCTCCATTATGATGTCGTTTTCGCTTAGATTACCCTTTTGGTTTGCTTTTATGCGAACTTTGCAATCTTTCATATACGCTTGAAAGTGCTTGTTCAAATTTTCCAGTCGTTTTCGGTTTATAATATTGCTTATTTTTAATTTTGTCGGGTAAGTATTGTTGCTGTACCCATCCATTCGGATAATCGTGCGGATATAAGTATCCAATGCCTCTACCTAATGATTCAGCACCCTTATAGTGACTATCTTTTAAATGACTTGGTACATCGCCTGTTTGTCCATTTCGTAAGTCGTGAAGCGCAGCATCAAGCGCCTTGTATGCTGAATTTGATTTTGGAGAAAGGCAAAGTTCGATAACTGCATTGGCAAGTGGAATGCGAGCCTCTGGAAATCCGACGCGTTCTGCAGCTTCAATGGCAGCGAGCGTCCGTGGTCCAGCTTGTGGACTAGCAAGTCCAATATCTTCATATGCCATAATAAGAAGACGTCTCCCGATACTTTGTAGATCTCCAGCTTCAATAAGGCGCGCTAAATAATGAAGTGCAGCGTTCACGTCACTTCCGCGCACTGACTTTTGAAACGCTGATAAGACATCATAATGAGCATCTCCGCCTTTATCATGAACGAAGCTTTTCTTTTGTAAGCATTCTTCTGCAATCTCCAGTGTGATTTCTACCGCTTGATTATCTGTTGTAAAACTAGATAAAACAGCGAGCTCAAGGGCGTTATAAGCAGAGCGCATATCTCCACCTGATGCATTTGCAAAGTGACGAAAGGCCTCATCTGTAACAGTTACATGATATTCACCTAAACCTTTTTCTTTATTTTCAAGCGCTCGTTTTAGACCAATTAAAATATCATCTTCTGTTAGTGCGTGTAGTTCAAAGATTTGACAACGGCTACGGATAGCGGAGTTAATTGCATGGAATGGGTTGCTTGTTGTTGCACCAATCAATGTAAGAAGCCCGCTTTCTAAATGTGGTAAGAGAAAGTCTTGTTTTACTTTATCTAAGCGGTGGACCTCATCTAAAATTAAAACAAGGTGGCGGTGCATCTTTGCTTCTTGCACGACAACTTCCATATCTTTTTTATTGTGAGTCACTGCATTCAATAGGCGGAACGGCGTCCCTGTACTGCCAGCGATTGCGCTAGCAATTGATGTTTTTCCTGTGCCGGGTGGACCATACAAAATCATCGATTGAAAATGGTTTGCCTGCACCATTCGCCATAAAATTTTCCCTTCACCAACTAAATGCTGCTGTCCGATTATTTCTGTAATGTTTACCGGGCGCATTCGATGTGCGAGTGGTTGTTTCATCATGACCGTCTCCCTTAATGTATAATCTTATTCTATGGTATCATCTTTTTCGTGAAAAACTGAAATGTGATGCAATTTTATATAAGGAGTCTTGATTAATATTTTTAATTTTCTCTTTATTGTAATAATTTCCGAGTTTTTCAATGTGATTTTGTGTTATGATATTTGAATACACAAGTTGAAATTTCTTATAATACTATATTATGCTATAATTTCATAGGATTTTGATTTTTATATTGTGTTCTTCTTACGAATAAAGATTTAACTAATAGAAGTGAATTTTTGAAAAGAGGTGCGAAATAGATGAAAATTTCAACAAAAGGCCGTTATGGCTTAACAATTATGATCGATCTTGCGAAAAAGTTTGGCGAAGGCCCAATTTCTTTAAAATCAATTGCGCAGGCACATGACCTATCTGAACATTACTTAGAGCAGTTAATCTCTCCACTTCGTAACGCTCGTCTTGTAAAAAGTACGCGAGGTGCATATGGTGGTTATGTATTATCGGATCAACCAGTCAACATTACAGCAGGCGATGTTATTAGAGTTTTAGAAGGTCCGATTAGCGTTGTTGAAATGATAGAAGAGGAAGAACCAGCACAGCGTCAGTTATGGATGCGTGTTCGTGATGCGGTACAAGAAGTATTAGATAGTACAACTTTAGAAGATTTAGTACGCTATGAAGAAGAAAATCATGGGGGTTATATGTTTTACATTTAATTCCTTGTGAAACGATTTGGAAAGAAGGAGATCTGATGGAACGCATTTACTTAGATCATGCTGCGACATCTCCGGCTCACCCAGAAGTAGTCGAAAAGATGATTCCATATATGACAGAAATATTTGGTAATCCGTCTAGTATTCATTTTTATGGACGCCAAACTCGTCATGCGGTAGATGAAGCGAGACGTACATGTGCACGCAGCATCAATGCAAATCCAAATGAAATTATTTTTACAAGCGGTGGTACAGAGGCTGATAATTTAGCGCTTTTAGGTGTAGCGCGTGCAAATCGCAATAAAGGACAGCACATTATTACGGCGCAAATTGAACATCACGCTATTTTGCATACATGTGAAGTGTTAGAGCGAGAAGGTTTCAAAGTGACGTATTTACCAGTTGATGAAACGGGCCGTGTTCAAATTTCTGATGTGAAAGAGGCATTAACAGATGAAACAATTCTTGTATCTGTTATGTTTGGGAATAATGAAGTTGGTACGGTGCAACCGATTGTAGAAATCGGAGAACTGTTGAAAGAGCATCAAGCTTATTTTCATACAGATGCTGTACAAGCCTATGGTTTAACAGCGATTGATGTGAAGGACATGGGTATTGATTTATTATCTATATCTGCTCATAAAATTAATGGTCCAAAAGGTGTAGGGTTTTTATATGCTAGCACAGCTGTGAAATTTGAACCGTTATTAACAGGCGGGGAACAAGAGCGAAAACGCCGTGCAGGTACTGAGAATGTACCTAGCATCGTTGGGCTAGAACAAGCTGTTAAGTTGGCAGAATCAACCCGTGAGCAAAAAATTGCCCAATATGAAGGATTTAAAGATATAATGGTATCTGTCTTTCAAAAAGAAGACATTACTTTTGAGGTAAACGGAAACTTAGAACATCGCTTACCACATGTGTTTAATGTAAGTTTTACAGGAATGGATATTGAGCCGTTTCTTGTAAACTTAGACTTGGCAGGGATTGCAGTATCGAGTGGTTCTGCATGTACAGCTGGTTCTATTGACCCGTCGCATGTGCTAGTAGCGATGTTTGGAAAAGATTCCGATCAAATACGTTCATCCGTACGTTTTAGTTTTGGGCTTGGGAATACGAAAGAACAAGTGGAAAAAGCAGCGTACGAAACAGTGAAAATCGTGAAGCGATTAACACAAGACTAGCATAGGAGGTGACATGATGAACAAACTACCTCACGAAACACGTGTTGTCATCGGAATGTCCGGTGGCGTTGATTCATCAGTAGCAGCGATGTTATTAAAAAAGCAGGGCTATGATGTAATCGGAATTTTTATGAAAAACTGGGATGATACAGACGAGAATGGTGTCTGTACAGCAACGGAAGATTATAACGATGTAATTGAAGTGTGCAATCAAATTGGCATCCCATATTATGCAGTAAACTTTGAAAAGCAATATTGGGATAAAGTATTTACGTATTTTTTAGATGAGTACCGAGCTGGTCGTACGCCAAACCCAGATGTAATGTGTAATAAAGAAATTAAGTTTAAAGCTTTTTTAGAGCATGCAATCGCGCTTGGTGCCGATTATGTAGCAACAGGTCATTATGCACGTGTTGCTTATATCGACGGCGAATATAAAATGCTCCGCGGTGTTGATGATAATAAGGATCAAACATATTTCTTAAATCAATTAAGCCAAGAGCAACTATCAAAAACAATGTTCCCATTAGGCGAATTAAAGAAACCACAAATTCGTGAAATGGCGAAGGAAGCTGGTTTAGCAACAGCGACGAAAAAAGATAGTACAGGTATTTGCTTTATCGGTGAACGTAACTTTAAAGATTTCTTAAGCAACTACTTACCAGCTCAGCCAGGTGTGATGCAAACATTATCTGGCGAAGTAAAAGGGAAACATGACGGTTTAATGTACTATACAATTGGACAACGTCATGGCCTTGGTATTGGTGGTAATGGTGATCCTTGGTTCGCTGTTGGAAAAAACTTGAAAGAAAACATTTTATACGTTGATCAAGGATTCCACAATGAACTTTTATACGGAGATGAAGTTATTGCTACAAATGTAAGCTGGGTAAGCAATAGGGCGAAAGAGAAAGAATTTACATGCACAGCGAAGTTTCGTTATCGTCAAGAAGATAACAAGGTAACGGTTCAAATTGTTGATGAGAATACCGTTCGTATCCTTTGCGATGAACCAATTCGTGCCATTACGCCCGGGCAAGCAGTTGTTTTCTATGATGGAGATGAATGTTTAGGCGGCGCGACGATTGATGAAGTATATCGTAGTGGCAAGAAATTAGATTATTTAGGGTAAAAATGAGAGCCTCTGCCGATTCGCGGTCAGAGGTTTCTTTTTTAAAGAGCGAATTTTTGTTCGCTCGGAAAATAGATTCTTTGTTATAATTTGTTGTAGAGGTGAGGAACATGTCAAATAAGCTTGAAACAGGCATTCAATATATGCAAGAAGGAAACTGGGAAGAAGCAGCTAAAAACTTTACAGAGGCAATTGAAGAAAATCCGAAAGATGCGCTTGGATACATTAATTTCGCGAATTTATTAGATGTGTTAGGCGATAGCGAGCGTGCAATTCTATTTTATAAACGCGCGTTAGAATTAGATGAAAAATCAGCTGCCGCCTATTATGGACTCGGAAACATATATTATGGACAAGAACAATTTTCAGAAGCAAAAGTTGCTTTTGAACAAGCTATGCAAGCTGGGTTACAATCAGCTGATGTAACATTTATGCTTGGGATTACACATGTACAGCTTGGAAATGATCTTCTTGCACTGCCGTTTTTACAAAGAGCAGCTGAACTTGATGAGTCAGATGTAGAAGCAGTATTCCAATGCGGATTATGCTTTGCACGACTAGAGCATATTCAAAACGCAAAACCTTATTTTGAAAAAGTATTACAAATGGACGAAGAGCATGCAGATGCGTATTATAATCTAGGTGTTGCTTACGTATTTGAAGAAAATAATGAGAAAGCACTTGCCTTATTTAAGAAGGCGACTGAAATTCAGCCAGATCACTTTTTAGCAGGGAATGGTATTCGTTTATTAGAGCAAGAAGGCGAATAAAAATTAGATTTTAACGTGCAGTTACCCCTCATCTGATTGTGAAGGAGAAAGGTGGGGGCTGTACTGCTCGTTAGAGTGAGAAAAACCGGAAAGGAGAGGCGATATGGGAAATCAACATGCAATGGATTTGTTTGAGGAAGAGCAAAAATTTATAAAAGCACAAGTTCTTCATACCATTTTCCACAACGAAGAAAACCTCTATTCCGTTGTCAGTATGAAAATCATTGAAACAAATGAAACATATGACGAAAAAAGAGTGATGATCAACGGTCACTTTCCCCGTATGCATGAAGACGAAGTATTTACATTAACAGGGCATTTTAAAGACCATCCAAAGTACGGAAAACAATATTTAGTTGAAACATTTAAAAAAGAGTTACCCCAAACCAAAACAGGTATGGTGCAATATTTAGCAAGTGATTTATTTAAAGGAATTGGGAAGAGAACAGCAGAAAAGATTGTTGATTATCTTGGGGAACATGCAATTTCTAAAATTATGGACGACCCTGCTGCATTAGAAGGTGTTGTAAATAAGCAGAAAGCACAAGAGATTTATGACACAATTATTGAACACCAGGGTCTTGAAAAAGTCATGAGCTTTTTAAATGGTTATGGTTTTGGAACGAAGCTCTCGATTAAGATTTATCAGCAGTATAAAGAAATGACGCTTGAGGTAATTCGGAACAATCCGTATCAACTGATTGAGGAAGTAGATGGTATAGGATTCGGAAGAGCGGATGATATAGGACGAGCGCTTGGTATATCAGGGAATCATAATGACCGTGTACGTGCGGGATGTTTCTATACACTAGAGAATGTTTCACTGCAAGATGGGCATGTATTTATGGAAAAAGGTCAACTTGTTCGAGAAACAATGTCACTTTTAAATAAGCAAGAAAGCGCTGTGGCAGAAGAAGATGTAGTGCAGTGTGTTGAAATGATGCAAGGAGAAGGGAAAGTCATTATCGAAGACGAGCGTATTTATTTGGCATCTCTGTTTTATTCTGAAAAGGGCGTTGTCAAATCAATTCGCCGTCTCATGAATCAAGAAGAGACACCTTCGTTTCCTGAAGCAGAAGTACTATTAACGTTAGGGAAAATTGAAGAGCAGCTAAAAGTACAGTATGCGCCGTTTCAACAAGAGGCCATCCAAACTGCTCTTCATAAGCCGATGATGCTATTAACAGGTGGACCGGGCACAGGGAAGACAACTGTAATTAAAGGAATCGTCGAAATGTACGCTTCCTTGCATGGTTTATCATTAAATCCGAAAGATTATAGTGATGATAATCCGTTTCCGATTTTGTTAACAGCTCCGACAGGCCGCGCTGCGAAGCGAATGAGTGAGTCGACAGGACTTCCTGCTTGTACAATTCATCGTTTACTTGGATGGACGCCAGAAGGATCTTTCCAGCGTAATGAAACGGATCCGGTGCAAGGGAAGTTACTTATTATCGATGAATTTTCAATGGTTGATATTTGGCTTGCAAATCAACTATTTAAATCATTACCAACAAATATTCAAGTCATCATTGTAGGTGATGAAGATCAATTGCCATCTGTAGGGCCAGGGCAAGTATTGAAGGATTTATTAGATGCTGGGGCGATTCCGACAGTGAAGTTAACAGAGATTTACCGTCAAGCAGAAGGGTCATCCGTTATTCAGCTTGCCCATGCAATAAAAAATGGAACGCTTCCACCAGACTTAGCACAAAATAAAAAAGATCGTTCGTTTATTGGTTGCTCAGGTACTCAAATTGTTGAGGTTGTAAAGCAAGTATGTGAAAACGCAAAAGCGAAAGGATTTAGTGCAAGAGATGTACAAGTATTAGCACCTATGTACCGCGGACCGGCAGGGATTAATGTGTTAAATGAAGCGCTGCAAGAGGTCTTTAATCCAAAAAAAGAAAAGAGTAGAGAAATTGCCTATGGTGATGTCGTGTACCGTGTCGGTGATAAAGTGCTGCAGCTCGTAAATCAACCAGAAAGCCAGGTGTTTAATGGTGATATTGGAGAAATTGTTTCTGTCTTTTATGCAAAGGAGAATGTCGAGAAACAAGATATGATTGTTATTTCATTTGACGGGATTGAAGTAACATATATAAAGCCAGATTTAAATCAGATTACGCATGCATATTGTTGTTCAATCCATAAGTCACAGGGAAGTGAATTCCCAATTGTAATTATGCCGATTGTAAAGAGCTATTACCGCATGCTGCGTCGTAATTTAATTTATACAGCTATTACGAGAAGTAAAAAGTTTTTAATTATTTGCGGAGAAGAATCAGCCTTTCAATCAGGTGTGAATCGTCTTGATGATTCAATGCGGCAAACAACATTAGCGGATCGCTTGCAGGAATCAAAAGAGGAAGTACAAATGGTTACAATTGATGGTCAGGAGATGGATGTGGAAAACATTTCACCGTATGATTTTATGTAACAAGGTGAAATTATATAGTGAAACTTTCAATATAGAAAGCGTTATTTTGAAAGTATAAGGCAGTTCTAGTATGTATAAATGAATGCAGTTTGGACATAATGGCGAATAGGATCTGGGAGACTGTAAGGAGATGAAAGCCATATGTTCAGTTGTCCAAATTGCAAAGGAAAAGATATTGGGAAAATAGGTGTCAACCAATTTTATTGCTGGAACTGTTATATTGAATTATCGGTTTCAAAGGGGAAAATCCATACGCATCAAGTAGAGGAAGATGGCTCGCTTAGTTCTCTTGATGATTTATTTGATGAGAATGAACGAACTATCGGATAATCAAAAGGGGGATTTACTTTGAACGTACGCAATTCATTAATCGCATTAGGTATTGGGGCTGCAGCGTATCAATATGCACGTAAACAAGACGTATTTTCCAAACGAAATATGAAAAGAGCGCGTAAAATGATTAAATCATATCTATAATCATTTCTATAAAGTGAAGAACTCCCTTATTTATTAGGGAGTTTTTTCATGTACTTGTATATAAATAAAACAGTCCAATTTCAGAAAAAAGATAAGAAAGCCCGTAACATCCAATACCAAGAACCCCATAATACCATAGCTGTTTTGCACGTTCCTTTCGCGTTGAACGTGTGAAGAATCCCTTCCAAATACCAAATCCAATACAAATCCATTCTAGTATCATAAAAAGTGCTGAAAGGATGAGCATGAACCAAATCATTTTATATCTCCTCCCCTATGTTCGAGCTGACTTAAGAGCTTGTTCGTATTAGGTTAAATATATGTAAGTTTTTAAAAAACAGTATGGCCCGTATGAAATTATTTTAGTCCGGTTATTTTTTTAAAAGTTTTGCACATAACCTTCCCTATTTCTTTTCAAAATAAGGGGAGAGGAGGTTTTTCGCTTGAAGAATCTTAAAATTATTTGGATTTATCGATTAGGGTTATTATTATTAGTGTTTCTATGTTTGCTTGTCTTTTTAAAAATTAAACCATTATGGGCACCGATTATATTCGTATTTAAAGTAGCAATTACACCATTTTTGATTGCTTGTTTTATCGCTTATTTGCTGCATCCCTTAATTGAAAAATTGCATAAAGAGGGAATGCCACGTACACTTGCTATTTTGCTGATTTATATTCTTTTTTTTGGTGGTCTCGGTTATGGGATTTATAAAGGGACACCGATTGTGATTGCGCAGTTACAAGAAGTTAATAAGCAATTCCCGCAGTTTATGAAAATGTATGATTCTTGGATGGACGGTGTGACAGAACAGACAGACAATTTCCCATCATTTATTCATGAGAAAGTAAAGCAGATTTTTATTGGAATTGAAATGAAGATACAAGCGTTATTAAATAAAGTGATGAGTACAGCACGTGGTGTATTAGATTCATTGCTTATCATCTTTTTGATTCCATTTATTGTATTTTACATATTGAAAGATTATGGGGAATTTTATCATATCTTTTGGAAGATGGTTCCGAGTAAATGGCGTAGTACGGGGCAGATGTTGGCGAAGGAGATTGATAAGTCACTTGGAAGTTATATTCGAGGGCAATTATTTGTTTGTTTAGTTTTAGGAGGAGTGTCTGCTCTTTCATTTTGGTTTATTGGTATGAAGTATCCGCTATTATTAGGAATCATTGTTGGAGTTACTGATATAATCCCGTACTTTGGTCCTATTTTAGGGGCGATTCCGACATTGATGATTGCAGCAACGATATCCACAAATCTTTTTATTAAAGCAAGTATTGCACTTGCCGTTTTGCAATTTGTTGAAAGTAATATTTTATCTCCGTATATTGTTGGGAAATCGTTACGTATGCACCCGGTTATTATTATGCTCGCATTACTTGTTGGAGGGGAAATAGCTGGAATTGTAGGTCTTCTCATATCAGTTCCTATTTTAGCGGTGATTCGAACAGTCGTTGTTCATATAAAGCCGCTCTGGAAACATTGACAAATGGAAACGGATTCGCTACAATTTTGGCATATAGTATAAACTTACATACGTTTATATCATAAAATGTTATCATATATGATTTAAAATCGATGACGGAACGAGTATGTCACAGTCCATTTTTAGAGAGAAACTTCCATCGGCTGAAAGAAGTTTTAAATGAAGGGTGACAGAACGCTAATCCTGAGAGCAGCTAATCCCTGCCGTCTTGCCACGTTACGGCACCATGAGGTGATGAAATAAATGCATATTACAGTATGCAATCTAGCTTCAGCGTCTAAAAGCTCCGAAATTTCCCAATCTCACGGAAAGACAAAAAACGTCTTTCAGTTCGACTGGTTCAATTTCTTCCGCTTTTAAGCGAGACGCTTCCGCTTTTTATTTCATAATTAGGGTGGTATCGCGAGTTAACTCTCGTCCCTTTTATAGGGACGGGAGTTTTTTGTTTTTATGGAATTTCTTAAAGGAGGAAATATAGATGAAACAATTAACAGGCGCACAAATTCGTCAAATGTTTTTAGACTTTTTTGAGGAAAAAGGGCATGCAATTGAACCAAGTGCATCATTAGTTCCGCATGAGGATCCATCTCTTTTATGGATTAACAGTGGTGTAGCGACATTAAAGAAATACTTTGATGGTCGTGTAATTCCGCAAAATCCACGTATTACGAATGCACAAAAATCAATTCGTACAAATGATATTGAAAACGTTGGGAAAACAGCTCGTCACCATACATTCTTTGAAATGTTAGGAAACTTCTCAATCGGTGACTACTTTAAAGAAGAAGCAATTACATGGGCTTGGGAATTCTTAACAAGCGAAAAATGGATTGGATTCGATAAAGAGTTACTATCTGTTACAATTCATCCAGAAGATGAAGAAGCATTTACAATTTGGAATGAAAAAATGGGTGTTCCGAAAGAGCGCATTATTCGTTTAGAAGAAAACTTCTGGGATATCGGTGAAGGACCAAGTGGACCGAACACAGAAATTTTCTATGACCGCGGAGAAGCTTACGGTAACGATTTTAGTGACCCAGAGTTGTACCCAGGCGGAGAAAACGAGCGCTACTTAGAAGTGTGGAACCTTGTATTCTCTCAATTTAACCATAATCCAGATGGCTCATATACACCACTTCCAAAGAAAAACATCGATACAGGGATGGGTCTAGAGCGTATGACATCTATCGTTCAAGATGTACCTACAAATTTTGATACAGACCTATTTATGCCAATGATTGGGGCAACAGAATCAATCTCTGGTGAGAAGTATCGCGGTGGCGATGTAGAGAAAGATATGGCATTTAAAGTAATTGCTGATCATATCCGTACAGTAACATTTGCTGTTGGTGATGGAGCTCTTCCTTCTAACGAAGGCCGTGGCTATGTATTACGTCGTTTATTACGCCGTGCGGTTCGTTATGCGAAGAAATTAAACATTAACCGTCCATTTATGTATGAATTAGTACCAGTTGTTGGAGAGGTAATGAAAGACTTCTATCCAGAAGTTCTTGAAAAGAAAGATTTCATTGCAAAAGTTGTGAAAAACGAAGAAGAGCGTTTCCATGAAACACTTCATGATGGCGAAGCGATTTTAGTAGAACTAATTGCAAAAGCGAAAGAAGAGAAAACAACTGTTATTTCTGGAGTAGATGCATTCCGTCTATATGACACATATGGCTTCCCAATTGAATTAACAGAAGAATATGCAGAAGAAGCTGGTATGACAGTTGACCATGCAGGTTTTGAAGCTGAAATGGAAAAACAACGTGAGCGTGCACGTGCTGCTCGTCAAGACGTTGATTCTATGCAAGTTCAGGGCGGTGTGCTTGGAGAAATTAAAGTAGCTAGTGAATTCGTTGGCTATGGTACAGTTGCTACAGAAAGTAATGTTATTGCACTTGTGAAGAACGGCGAGTACACAGATAGCTTACAAGCGGGTGATGAAGGACAATTAATGCTTGATGTAACACCATTCTACGCTGAGAGCGGTGGACAAATTGCAGACCGTGGTTACCTTCTTGCTGACGGTGTGAAAGTTCTTGTAAAAGACGTACAAAAAGCACCAAATGGTCAAAACTTACACAAAATTGTTGTTGAAGAAGGTACATTAACGAAAGAAGCGACTGTAAAAGCTGTTATTGATACGAAAAACCGTAGCAGTGTTGTGAAAAACCATACAGCAACGCATATTTTACACCAAGCATTGAAAGATGTACTTGGAACACATGTTAACCAAGCTGGTTCTCTTGTAACATCAGAACGTTTACGCTTTGACTTCTCTCACTTCGGTCAAGTACAAGCTGACGAATTAGAAAAAATTGAGCGTATCGTAAACGAAAAAATTTGGGAAAGTATTGATGTTGAGATTTCTCAAAAAGCAATCGAAGAAGCAAAAGCAATGGGTGCAATGGCATTATTTGGTGAAAAATACGGAGATGTTGTACGCGTTGTACAAGTAGGTGGTTACAGCTTAGAGCTTTGCGGTGGTTGCCACGTTGATAACACAGCTTCTATTGGTATTTTCAAAATTGTTGCTGAGTCTGGTATCGGTGCAGGAACACGCCGTATTGAGGCTGTAACTGGTAAAGCAGCATACGAATTAATGAACGATCAAGTAGGTTTATTAAAAGAAGCTGCAGGTAAAATGAAAACAAATCCAAAAGATATTTTAACAAGAGTAGATGGTCTATTTGCTGAAGTGAAGCAACTTCAAAAAGAGAATGAATCTCTTGCTGCGAAATTAAGCAACATTGAGGCTGGAAACTTAACAGATTCAGTTCTTACGGTTGATGGAGTGAATGTATTAGCAACAAAAGTGAATGTTGCAGATATGAATAACTTACGTACAATGATGGATGACCTAAAGAATAAACTTGAGTCTGCGGTGGTTGTATTAGCAGCTGTAAGTGATGACAAAGTGAATATCTTAGCAGGTGTAACGAAAGATTTAATCAACCAAGGATACCATGCAGGTAAACTTGTGAAAGAAGTTGCTTCCCGCTGCGGCGGTGGCGGTGGCGGCCGTCCTGATATGGCTCAAGCAGGTGGTAAAAACCCAGCACAAGTAGATGAAGCTTTAGCATTTGTCAAAGAGTACGTTAAATCTGTTTCAAAATAAAGAGAGAGTAGTGTACAATAGTAGGGAGAGGAGAAATTCTTCTCCCTATACTTACTACTTATAAGTGAGGTGCTTAAAATGGACGGTTTTGATAAAACAATGAAGTTTAATTTTCAAGATGAAAAACAGAGTGTCCATGTAAACGATGTACTTTTAACTGTGTATGATGCACTTCAAGAAAAAGGTTATAATCCGATTAACCAAATCGTCGGTTATTTATTAAGTGGAGACCCAGCATACATACCTCGTCATAAAGATGCACGAAGCATTATCCGCAAGCTAGAACGTGATGAACTGATTGAAGAGCTTGTGAAGTCTTATTTGAAACAACATCGTGAGGAGTAGTATATGCGGATATTAGGTTTAGATGTTGGAACAAAAACAGTCGGCGTTGCGATTAGTGACGAAATGGGCTGGACAGCACAAGGCTTAGAAACGATTAAAATCAATGAAGAACGAGAAATTTTTGGTTTTGATCGGGTTTCTGAGTTAGTAAAACAGTACAATGTGGACAAGATAGTAGTAGGATTGCCGAAAAACATGAATGGTACGATCGGTTCACGTGGCGAAGCATGTCAGCAATATGCTGAAAGCTTGCGTGAACTTCTGCAACTAGAGGTTATACTGTGGGACGAGCGTCTGTCAACAATGGCAGCGGAACGTCTTCTTATTTCGGCTGATGTAAGTCGAAAGAAGCGAAAGCAAGTTATCGATAAGATGGCTGCAGTCGTGATTTTACAAGGATATTTAGATAGTAAATAAGAGGTGACCAAAATGGAAGAAAATCAAATTACAATTGTAGACGAAAAAGGGAACGAGCATTTATGTGAAATTATTTTCACTTTTGATGCTGAAAAATTTGGGAATAAATCATATGTAGTCTTCTCACCAATTGGTGAAGTTGACGAAGATGGAGATCCAATTTACGATGCAATGGCATATGAGCAAAGTGAAGATGAATCAGGTGGAACATTACTTCCAATCGAATCTGAAGAAGAGTGGGAAATGGTACAAGAAATGTTTAACACGCTTGCTGAAGAAGAAGAGGGCGAAGAGTAATTAGTTGAAAAGATGGGCTGTACATGCAGTCCATCTTTTTTTTGTATTCTTGTGCAAAATGACAGATTTTTTGTCGAAACTACATAATTGTTTATAGTATAATTAGACAGATTATAGAAAAAATAAATTGCCTGTCTAGAAATGATAGGTGGATTTGTCGCGATTTTGTAGGATGTTGTATAGAGTGTGTACATACGGTCTACAATTGACTAAGGAGGAAGAACTTTGGTAGAGAATCAAGTGAGGAAGAAGCGTAGACGCGCCTTTTTAATAGTAATTATTGCGCTACTTGTGGTCTGTGTGTCCGTCTATGCGTATATTTCATCTGCGTTAAAACCAGTTGATAGCGGGAATAAAAAAGAAATTGAAGTAGAGATTCCCAAAGGCTCATCTACAAGTAAAATTGGAGAGATTTTAGAAGAAAAAGGCGCTATTAAAAATGGTACAGTATTTAGTTTCTATGCAAAAGCTAAATCTAAAAACTTGCAGGCAGGTACATATTTGTTAAATTCGTCAATGAATGTAGATGATGTAATGGAACAAATGTCATCGGGTAATGTCCATCGTTCAGTTGCTTATAAATTGACGATTAAAGAAGGTGCACAAATTGTTGAAATTGCAGATATAATTGCGAAGGAACTGAAATGGAATAAAGATGATGTTGTACGCCAATTAAACGATAAGGCCTTTATCCAAAAAATGCAGCAAAAGTATCCGGTATTATTAACAAATAAAATCTTTGATGGCAATATTAAATATCCGTTAGAAGGTTATTTATATCCAGCGACGTATTCTTACTACAAAAAAGATACAACTTTAGAAGAAATTGTTACAGAAATGCTTGAGAAAACAAATGCACTAATTGTTCAAAATAAGGAGAAAATGAAAGAAAAACAGTTGGACGTTCACCAGCTTTTAACATTATCTTCTTTAATTGAGGAAGAGGCAACTGGATTTACAGATCGTCAAAAAATTTCCAGTGTCTTTTACAATCGTTTAGCTAAGGGAATGCCATTACAAACAGATCCGACGGTATTATATGCACTTGGCAAGCATAAAGAGCGTGTGTTATATGACGATTTAAAGGTAAATTCGCCTTATAATACGTATGTTGTAAAAGGGCTTCCAGTTGGACCGATTGCGAATTCTGGTAAGCATTCTATACAGGCAGCGTTAGAGCCTGCCCAAACAGATTATTACTACTTCTTAGCAGCACCAAGCGGCGAAGTGTATTATGCGAAAACGTTAGAAGAACACAATGCATTAAAACAAAAATATATTACACAAAAGAAATGAAAATAGGAGGGAGAGCGAAAAGGGTCGCATATCCCTCTTTTTTATGATAAAATATACCGGGTTAAAAACTGGCAGAAGAATCGTTTTTAATATCAAAACGGGACGTACAAGCTAAGGATGAAGCTGGCTTGTATTTTTATTGCATTCTATGTGTGAAAAGATAGAAATTGCCACGTCATAGAGGCACTTCTCCATGTAAATAAGGAGGACCATTTATGGAGGATGCAGTTAACGAGTACCTACTATCATTTATTGATCCAAAAGAGGAACTGATTCTTGAAATGGAACAGTATGCAAGTGAATATCACGTGCCGATTATGGATCGTCTTGGAATGGAGTTTATGTTACAATTTTTACGTTTAATTGGGCCGAAAAGCATATTAGAGCTTGGAACAGCAATTGGTTATTCTAGTATTCGTATGATGCAAGCTATCCCTAATTCTCGTATTGTGACAGTAGAACGAAATAGTGATCGATATGAAAAAGCACTTGAATATATAAAACGTTCTCCTGTAAAAGATCGTATTTCCGTTATTTATGGTGATGCATTAGAAACAGGCGAACAAGTGAAAGAACATGGAACATTTGATGTTATTTTTATTGATGCTGCAAAAGGACAATATCGTCGCTTTTTTGACTTATATGAACCGTTATTAAATCCAGGTGGTGTCATTATTTCAGATAATGTGATGTACCATGGACTTGTAGCGACAAAAGAAAAAATTGAAAATAGACGTACGCGTGGTTTGATTCGTCGTATTAAGACGTACAATGAATGGCTGATGAACCATGAAGGATATGATACAACCATTTTCCCAATTGGTGATGGAGTAGCCGTGAGTAAAAAGAGAGGGTGACAAAGGTATGAAAAAACCTGAATTGTTAGTAACGCCAAGAGCGGTGGCTGATATTGAACCTCTTGCAAAAGCAGGAGCAAGCGCAGTAATGATCGGTGAACAAAAGTTTGGCTTACGTTTAGCGGGAGAGTTTACGCGTGATGATGTGAAACAAGCTGTAAGCATTGCACATGAAAATGGTATGAAAGTATACGTAGCGATGAACGCTATGTTCCATAACGACAAAGTAGAAGAATTAAAAGACTACGTTGCATTTTTGCAAGACGTGCATGTAGATGCCGTTGTTTTTGGAGATCCAGCAGTATTAATGACTGTACGTGAAGTAGCACCAAGCATGCAAATGCACTGGAATACAGAAACGACAGCAACAAACTGGTTCACCTGTAACTATTGGGGCCGAAAAGGTGCCAAACGTGCTGTCCTTGCACGTGAATTAAGTTTAGATGAAATTGTTGAATTAAAGGAAAACGCTGAAGTTGAAGTTGAAGTGCAAATTCATGGCATGACATGCATGTTCCAATCAAAGCGTTCATTAGTAGGAAATTACTTCGAGTATCAAGATCGTAATCTAGAAATTGAAAAGAAAAAACATGAAGAGAATATGTTCTTACATGATCCAGAGCGTAATAATAAATATCCAATTTATGAGGATGAAAATGGTACTCATATTATGAGTCCAAATGATATTTGTTTCATTGATGAGTTAGATGAATTAATCGATGCTGAAATTAATAGCTTGAAAATTGACGGTGTGTTAAAAAGCTCTGAATACATTATCGAAGTAACAAAGAAATATCGTAAAGCTATTGATTTATGTGTAGAAGATCGCGATGCGTATTATGGCGTGAAAGACGATTTATATAAAAAAATAGAAGAAATGCAACCAGTAAATCGTCCGTTAGATACAGGATTCTTCTTTAAAGAGACGGTTTACTAAACGAGGAGGGTGTAGGAAATGACTGTACAAGAAATTTCACGAGTGATCGATGGAAAACGCGTAATTGTGAAAAAACCTGAACTGTTAATCCCTGCGGGTAATTTAGAAAAATTAAAAGTAGCTATTCATTACGGTGCAGATGCTGTATATTTAGGTGGACAAGAATTTGGTCTTCGCTCAAATGCAGGTAACTTTACGCTTGAAGAAATGGCAGAAGGCGTTGAATTTGCAAAAAAATATGGAGCGAAAATATATGTAACAACAAATATCTTTGCACATAATGAAAATATGGATGGGCTAGAAGACTATTTAAGAGGGATTGAAAAAGCTGGCGTAACGGGTATTATCGTTGCAGATCCTCTTATTATTGAGACGTGTAAACGTGTAGCACCTTCTGTTGAAGTACATTTAAGTACACAACAATCATTGTCTAACTGGAAAGCGGCGCAGTATTGGAAAGAAGAAGGTTTACATCGTCTTGTATTAGCTCGTGAAGTGGGCTATGAAGAGATGAAAGAAATTAAAGAAAACGTTGATATCGAGATTGAAGCATTCGTCCATGGGGCAATGTGTATTGCATACTCTGGAAGATGTACTTTAAGTAACCATATGACAGCGCGTGACTCAAACCGCGGTGGGTGTTGTCAGTCTTGTCGTTGGGATTATGACCTGGTTCAAACGGTATCACAACATAAGGAGGCAGAAGAACTTCCTTTATTCCAAGAGGGCGATGCTCATTTTGCAATGAGTCCAAAAGATTTAAATCTAATTCTTTCGATTCCAAAAATGATTGAAATTGGAATTGACAGCTTGAAAGTAGAAGGACGCATGAAATCCATTCACTACGTAGCAACAGTAGCAACTGTATACCGCAAAGTAATTGATACGTATTGCGCAGATCCTGATAATTTTGAGTTCAAACAAGAATGGTTAGATGAGCTTGATAAATGTGCAAATCGTGACACAGCTCCTGCATTTTTTGAAGGAGTTCCAGGGCACTTAGAACAAATGTATGGAAATCATAGTAAGAAAACAACGTATGATTTTGCTGGTTTAGTGTTAGATTATAATGAAGAAACAGGCATTGTGACGTTAGAGCAACGTAATTACTTCAAACCAGGTCATGAAGTTGAGTTCTTTGGACCGGAAATAGAAAACTTTACACAAACGGTGGAGAAAATTTGGGATGAGGATGGAAACGAATTAGATGCAGCGAGACATCCGTTGCAAATCGTGAAATTCAAAGTGGATCAACCAGTGTATGTGAATAATA
>Ga0102589_1001908_pt1 | contig 25930 bp, 19 predicted proteins | sample AraplaMF_Col_mLB_FD_76858 | JGI IMG/M metagenome (GOLD analysis project Ga0102589, IMG submission 76858) | Arabidopsis root microbial communities from the University of North Carolina, USA - plate scrape MF_Col_mLB | ecosystem: Host-associated > Plants > Roots > Endosphere | place: USA... | reverse complement strand
GTTGATATGTACTCCAGGAAAGTTACTGGTTGGTCAATGAGTACCAGAATGAAAGATACTCTCGTTATTGATGCTTTTTTACAAGGATATCGAAGGGAAGATTCCCCAAAGGGACTCGTAATTCATACAGATCAAGGATCTCAGTATACAGGCAGTAACTTTCAAGCCATTCTAAAGAAACATAGCGCAATCTCAAGTGTAAGTAGAAAGGGAAATGCTTATGACAATGCATTGATGGAATCCTTCTACAAAACCATAAAAAGAGAGCTTATTCAGGGTGCCAAATTTGAAACCCCTGAGCAAGCTCAACAAGAAATATTTAAATATATTGAGATGTATTACAATACAAAAAAAATGCACTCCGCATTGAATTATCTATCCCCTATTGAGTTCGAAGAAGCTCATTCATAAAATCCTCTTAACTTTGTGTCTACTAAACGTTGAAAACTCCAACCTCCAATTGTTAGTGGTGTCTAACAATTGGGGTGCATTTCACTTCCAAGAACCTTTTTTGTTGTCTTTTAAGATATGTACGATTCCAAATATATTATGTACAAAATGTAAAATAGTAAAGTTTTTCTTTCGTTCAGAATTTTAGTACGAAATTATTAGACAAACAATAACAAAAACAAGTGAAAAAAGGATCTTTCTTTGTAAGGAACCCATAAAGTTCGTTAGGCAGCAATTTGGGCATGAACACGGTATAGTACCGGGCTCATGCCTTTTAATTTTGCCTTTATTTGTTTGTTGTTATAGTAATCTATATATTTTGTTAGTTCATTTTTGAAGTGCTCAACACTTTCTAATTCTATTAAATATAGTGAATCTGATTTAAGGGTACTATAAAATTTTCGATAACTGTGTTTTCGTAACAGTTTTCTTAGTGAGACATGATTTGAATAAGGTAACGGTTACTTAGAGATTGATGATATTTTTTCATTTGAAAGTGTCAGCCTTGATCAGAATGAATCAGTACAGATTCCTCGACTGTTAAATTTTCAAAAGACTGTTCTAAAATCATTGAAATCAGTGAATAAGTTGGTCTTGAGCCAATTGTATAGTTGATAATTTCACCGTTATATAATATATAAATCAAACATTGTTGATAAATATAGCTTCTCTCCAAAAAATTTTAACTCCATTATATCTGTTATACATTTTCGTTTCAGACGTTCCGCTAATCTCGCCAATAGAACGATAACTATCCTTACCATCTAAATCGTGTTGTACTGCGGCCAGTTTATTCTCCGTAGTAAATTTTGTGATAAAAAATGCATCTCCACTTGTTAGTCGTGTCTAACAAGTGGGGTGCATTACATATCTGTCTTTTATTACATTATTTTTAGTTGAAAAAACATTAAATCATCAATCTTTCTTTGTTTTTTCAACATTTCACTTGTTGATTTCCCAAAAATATTTTACATAAAAAAGGAAGATATAGGGAATCTTTTAAGTTATGGATGTTTTCTTTGGGTATATTTAGGGGGGTTTTATGATTCTAAGTAATGAACAACTAAAAGCTAGAGGTCATGAGTTTGCATTAACTCAGAAAAGTAATATGAACAAAGCACTAATGGCTCGTTATTGGCTAGGATTTCGAAAAGACATAGCTAATCTACATTCGTTTGCAGAGCTCTTAAGTAACAATAAAGGACACTGTAAGCAACCTGCGGAAGAGTGGCTCCTTGATCACATTAATTTTATAGAAACCCAAGCACAAGAAGTGTTACGTAAGCTGCCCCGGGCAACGCTACACAAACTACCAAAATTACAAACTACAGGAATGCCGAGAATTTATGCACTTTGCAATGATTACTTAGAGCATGTGGGTGGACGGTATGAGGTTAACACATTCGAAGAATATATTAAAGCCTATCAAGAAGTATCTGTTCTAAAAGATTTAGAATGCTGGGTTTTGCCAAGTGCTTTGCGAGTTATTATAATACGTCGTTTGTCTGAAGAGATGCTTGAAGTACGTCGTCGACACGAAATATGTGATTCGATAACATCTCTTTTTGATAAAATAACAAAGGAATTATCAGACGAAAAAATTCGGATTTTATTGGAGTTAGAAGCAGGTAAAAAACCGTTTGGACCAATTGAGATTGTACATTTTGTGAGACATTTGAGTGAATTGGAACCAAATATTCAGACCGTTCATGACTGGCTTTCAGCCCATGTAGAGAACAGTGAATCTAGCCTTAATCAGATTGTTTCATTTGAGAACCAATTACAAGCGGAACTACAGGTAACTTGTGGAAATTTAGTACAAAGTTTACATAAGTTAGAGCGTCAACCATGGAGATTAACATTTACAAAAATTTCACATTTAGAACAATTTTTCCTCTTAGAAACAGCAAATACTGATTATAAAAATTTAGATTTGGATAGTCGTGACATAATTCGTGGACGTGTTACAGAGATTGCAAATCAGTTAAAAGTTCCAGAAATGTTAGTAGCTGAGACAGCACTACAGCTGGCCAAATCGAAAATAGTAGAATCTGAACAAACTAATTTGAAACCGAGAAATGCTTTTATTGATTATTATTTATTTGATGTGCAAGGAACCCTAGAAATACGTAAAGCACTTTTGACTAAAACTAGGCCGAGTATTCTTCCAAAAATATCTTTTAGACGACAACCTGGGATATTGTATTTATCGACTGTGGGTTTATTGTTTGTTGGAATAATGTTTCTTGCAGCTGGATGGATTACCGCTGGTGCATCTGTTTCAGTTGTTCGACCATTATCGTGGCTAGCAATAATAGTTGCTCTTATTTTACCGGTTAGTGAATGGGCTATAACGATTGCGCATAAATTAATCTGTCGATATAGTCGCACTATGAAGCTGTTGAGGTTCGATTATTCCGAAAAACTACCTGAAGAAGCTAGTACAATGGTAATCATTCCAGTTATTTGGTCAAGCACAAAGGATGTAGATGAGGTAATCGATCAACTTTTAGTCCATAATATGGCAAATCGTCAAAAAAATATTTATTTCGGTATATTAGGAGATTTTACAGATTCGTCTTCTGAATCAAATTCTGAAGATCATGTACTATTGAAACATGCCATTACAAAGATAGATGCATTAAGTAAGGAATATGGGGATGGTAAGTTTTTCTTATTTCACAGATCTCGCCTTTACAATCCAGTAGATAAAGTTTATATGGGATGGGAGCGAAAACGTGGAAAGTTAGTTGAATTTATTGAGTTATTGTCTGGTAACGATAAAACTAGTTTTACAACAATCCATGGTGATAAAGATGTACTAAGAAGGATTCGATATGTATTTACTGTAGACCAAGATACACAATTACCGATTGGTATTGTAAGCCGAATGGCTGGAACTATTCACTATCCGTATAATCGTCCTCGATTAAATGTAGATGAAACACGCGTAATTGAAGGATTTGGATTATTACAACCACGAATAGGTGTGAGTTTTGAGTCAACACAAAAATCCCGCTTTGCCGCAATGTGGGCTGGAGATCCAGGCATTGATCCGTATTCCTTTGCTGTTTCAAATGTATATCAAGATTTGTTTGGTCATGCAATTTTTGTAGGCAAAGGGATTATTGACGTAGAATCTTTTCAAAAAACTTTGGTAAACCGGATCCCAGATAATCATGTACTAAGTCATGATTTACTTGAAGGTGGATTTCTTCGAGCGGGTCTAACATCTGACATTGAGGTTGTTGAGTCGTACCCGAGTTCTTTTTATGCATTCCAGAGACGAGAACATCGGTGGATTCGAGGAGATTGGCAGCTTATCAAGTGGTTGGGAAATAAGTGTATAGACCGTAATAGTGAAAATAAACGTGTTAATTTATGTGGACTAACTCGTTGGCAAATAATCGATAATTTGCGTCGCAGTCTACTTGCACCAGGTCTCTTATTAATAGCATTGCTAGGATTAAACATATTACCTGGTAAAACTTGGGTTTGGGAAACGATTGTACTTTTAACTATATTTCTTCCCTTTCTTTTTTCGCTTTTACAAGGAGTGATTGGGCAAGGTAGTGTTCGTGCTATTAGTATTAATTTAATGCAGAATTTTGTTAAATTAATGACATTGCCGTTTTCATCGGTACTTGTAGTTGATGCTGCATTACGAACTCTTTACAGGCTGTTTATTAGCCGACGTAATTTACTAGAATGGGTCGCATTTGCTCAGACTTGTAACAGTCCTGTAACCAAGAGAGTCTTTATGTATGAACCAGTTGGATATGTAGTAATTCTGTTGTTTAGTATTTTGGCATGGTTTTCCGGAGGAACTTTATGTCGCGTGATTAGTATTGTGGCACTGATACTTTGGGTTATAGCAAGACCAATCATACAGCAATTAAATAGACAGTTAAAGGTTGATAATCGGATTTGGTTGAATAAAGCACGTTCTGAACTAAAGGAATTAGCTTTTCAAATTTGGTCATTTTATGAAAAATATGTCACGCAAGAAGAATCTTGGTTACCACCTGATAATGTACAATATCATCCAAATGAAATTGTTGCGCACCGTACGTCACCTACGAATATTGGCCTATATTTATCTTGTGTTGTTGCTGCTCGCGATTTAAAATTCATTGATACTTCTAAAATGCTCGACCGAATCGAATTATCTATGAAAACTATTGCTGGTTTGGAAAAATGGAATGGGCATCTATTAAATTGGTATGATACATGCTCGGCAATGCCACTTTTTCCTCGTTATGTTTCAACTGTCGATTCTGGGAACTTTATTGCTTACATGATGGTAGTAAGACAGGGACTAATAGAATGGAAAAATAAAGAGGAAGAATTTCATTCACGGATTGAAATTATTATTAATGAAATTAATCAACTTATTGAACAGACCGATTTCAGAACCCTGTATAACAATGATGAACGCTTGTTTAGTCTTGGTTATCACGTTGATACAAATCAAAAGGATACAATTCTTTACGATTTACTAGCTTCAGAAGCAAGGCAAGCAAGCTTTGTTGCAATTGCAATTGGACAAATTCCTGTTTCTCACTGGTTTACACTTGCTCGTACCATGACAATTGTTGATAAAAACAAGACACTATTGTCATGGTCAGGAACTATGTTTGAGTATTTGATGCCAAGTTTGATTATGCGAACATTTAAAAATACTATTTGGGACTCAACTTATCGAGGAGCGGTTTTCCGTCAACGGCAATATGCAGATAAATACCAACTCCCGTTTGGTATTTCCGAAAGTGGATATTACGCTTTCGACTATCAATTAAATTATCAATATCGGGCATTCGGTGTTCCAGGACTTGGACTTGAACGAGGCCTTGAACGAAATCTGGTATTAGCACCTTATGCAACCATAATGGCTATACCATACGCAGGTGATGATGCTCTTTTAGCCCTTCAAAGATTTAAAGAATTTGGTGCAAAAGGTGAATATGGCTTTTATGAAGCTGTTGATTTTACAAAAGCTAGAATGCCTAAAGGGAAAGATTACAAAGTAATACAAAGTTTTATGGCTCATCATCAAGGTATGAGCATGTTAACCCTTGTCAATTTATTGACTGATGAAATTATGGTAAAACGATTCCATCAAGATCCACGGGTTTGTGCTACTGAATTACTTCTTCAGGAAAGAGTGCCAGTAAAAGCAGCATTAATTGAAAAACCAATAGGTACTGATGCAAAAGTGCCAGAATTTGATGGGAATTTGGATGACACGGAACGTACATTTACAGGACCGAGTGCTATTCCAGAGGTTAATGTTTTGTCAAACGGGCAATTAACTAGTGTTAACACAACCGATGGAACGGGTATGATTTTATGGAATGGGTTAGCGGTTACGAGATGGAAAGAAGATTCTGTGTCAGGCAATTCTGGGACAATTATTTACATTCATGATGTAAATTCTGAAGAAACGTGGAGCACATCAGGCTTCCCATTTGAGAAAACTATAGATATGAGAACTCAATTTCGTATTGATAAAACTACTTATGAAGGAACGAAAAACGGTATTTCTTATAAACTTGATTTGACTATATCTTCCGAGATTGACGCAGAAATACGACGACTTCAAGTAGTTAACAATAGTAGTGAAAATCGTACATTGGAAGTAACATCTTTCTTAGAGTTAGCATTGGCAAGTCAATCTGCAGATAGTGCACACCCAGCTTTTAGTAAGCTTTTTATTGAAACTAGCTTAGATAAGAATGCACAATGTTTGTTAGCGAAGCGTCGGCCACGAGAGGATGAGGAAGATGAAATATGGGCAGTTCACACAATTTTTGTAGATGGACATGAGAAAGGCGATTTCGAATTTGAAACAGATCGAGCTGAATTTATTGGACGTGGTAATACTCTTGAGACACCAAAAGGAATATACTCACATCTAAAAGGGTCAACCGGTTCAGTTGTGGACCCAGCGTTTTCAATGAGACGTTCATTACAATTGGGAACTAATGAAACAGCTACGATATATTTTGTTACTGGTGTTGCAAAAAGTCACGAACAAGCGCTTGATATTGTAAAACGCTTTAGTGATTCAAAACAAGTGGATAGAGCATTCCATTTGGCATGGGTACGATCACAAATTGATCTTAGACATGTGAATTTAACACCTAAGCAAGCCACTGATGCAAATGTGTTGGTTGGAAGACTCTTATTTAACCCACCGCTGACAGAATTTCGTAGTGAGGCAATTTCAAAAAATACATTAGGTCAATCTTCCTTATGGCCGCTTGGTATTAGTGGAGACTCGCCAATTATCCTAGTTTCCATCAAAAAAGAGTCTGATTTGCCTTTTGTTACTCTTTTAGCATGTCAGCATCAATATTTATGTAAGATGGGGTTACCGATTGATTTGGTAATATTAGATGAGACAATTGGGAATTATCAGGATCAGTTCACGAGGAATTTAAATGAAAATCTTATTTCTCGTGGAATCTATCAAATGAATCGAATTGTTGTATTGAAATCAACTCAATTATCAGAATATGAAATAAATTTACTCTTTGCTGTTGCCCGAGTAGTATTGAGAGCAGGAGGGCCAAGTTTACGAGCACAATTACGTCTATTAGAAAATGATATACATCCAATACGGAAAATCCCCGTTTCAAAACAAATTTATCAGGAGAAAAAAGTGTCAAGTATGATTCCTATTGGTGAATTTTTTAATGGTAGGGGTAGTTTTATCGATGATGGCCAAGCGTATCAAATGATTGTAAAAAATGGAGAGCATTTACCTAGACCATGGAGTAATGTAATATCTAATCCAAGATTTGGATGCTTATTAACTGAATTAGGTACAGGATATAGTTGGTGGCAAAATTCACGTGAGTGTAAACTTACGCCTTGGAATAATGATCCAGTCCTTGATCCTCCTGGAGAGTGTCTTTACATAAGGGATATTGGTACGAATCAAGTTTGGTCAGCTACTCAAAAACCTGCGGGCGGTAATCGAACATATAAGGTTATACATGGTTGGGGCTATAGTAGTTTCGAACAACAAGATGGAGATGTCGTTTCAATTATGGAGACAACTGTTCCGTTAGATGATCCGCTGAAAATTATTAAACTTCGATTATTTAATAAAAGTGAGAAATTAAAGCAGATATCGGTAACGTATTATGCTGAATGGGTTCTTGGAGTATTAAGAGAGGCTCAAGCACCATTCATTGTTACTGAATGGAATAAAGAATATAGTACATTACTTGCACAAAACAAGTTCCAAGAAAAGTTTCGCGATGCGATTGGATTTATACATATTGCACTTCCAGAAACATTTGAGAAATCCCATAATACGTATTCTTGGACGAGTGACCGTACAGAATTTATTGGGCGTGGCAATACATTAGAGTGTCCAACAGCTTTACAAGAAGAAACTCTTAACAAGAAAACTGGAGTGTTTTCAAATTCTTGTGGGGCAGTACAAACTGTTATCGAAATCCCAGCTAATGACGAGGTGACGATTAGTATATTGCTTGGTTGTGCAGCTTCCAAACAAGAAGCGTGTTCACTGGTTCAACAATATGGAAGACTTTCAGCATATGAAGAGACATATTCCAACGTTAAAAAGTACTGGGATCGTACTCTTGGACAAGTGAAAGTTAAAACACCCGATAGAGCGATGGATATCATGATGAATGGATGGCTCCTGTACCAAGCACTTAGTTGTCGATTATGGGCTAGAACTGCTTTTTATCAGGCAGGAGGCGCATATGGTTATAGGGATCAACTGCAGGATTCACTTGCTTTTTTACATGTTGACCCAAAAATATTAAAAAACCAAATACTAATAAATGCCGCGCATCAGTATCTTGAAGGCGATGTTCAACATTGGTGGCATGAAGAAACGCACAAAGGAATTCGAACGAAGTTTTCTGACGATCTACTGTGGCTACCATACGCTGTTTCACGTTATATAGAACAGACGGAAGACCTTGAAATTCTCCAACAAGAGGTACCGTTTTTGTATAGTGAGGTGCTAAAAGAAGGAGAATTGGAACGCTATGAAGATACAGTTGTGTCTGACGAGAAGGGGACCGTGCTAGAACATTGTCTTCGAGCGATTAAACATTCTTTGAAGTTTGGGGAACATGGTATTCCTTTAATGGGAATAGGTGATTGGAATGATGGAATGAGTCGGATTGGTGCTAAGGGACGTGGTGAAAGTGTGTGGCTAGGTTGGTTTTTATTAGATATTTTAAAGAGATTTTTGAATTTTGAGGACAGTATCCTTTCACAAGATATGGTCAAAGAGTTTGAACATGAAGTAACTCAATTGGAAATAAACATGAATAAAAATGCTTGGGATGGTTCATGGTTCCGTCGTGCATTTACTGATGCGGGAACATGGCTTGGCTCATTGGAGAATAAAGAGTGTCGTATTGACGCTATCGCTCAGTCTTGGTCTGTTATTTCTCAAGGAACAACAAACGATCGTCAGGAGCGAGCGATGCGTTCATTTGATCGAGAACTGGTAGATCGAGATTTAAATCTTGCACGTTTGTTAACTAAAGCATTTGATAAAACATACCCAAGTCCAGGGTATATACAAGGCTATCCGCCTGGAATTCGAGAAAATGGTGGACAATATACTCACGGAGTAATTTGGGGGATTGTAGCTTGGGCGAAGTTAGGTCGTCGTGATAAGGCATTTGATCTATTCTCTCTTTTAAACCCAATCTCACATACAAAAACTACACGTGATATTAAAACATATGGTAATGAACCATATGTAATGTCTGCTGACGTCTACACAGCGAATCCACATGAAGGGCGTGCAGGATGGTCGTGGTATACAGGTGCTTCTGGTTGGATGTATCAAGCAGGTTTAGAATATATATTAGGAATAAAGTGTAGAGGAAACCGTTTATATATACAACCTTGTATTCCTGAAGATTGGAATTCGTTTAGTATTGAGTATAGATATGGGGATTCGACCTATTCCATTGTGGTTTATTGCGGCCAAAACCAAGATGAACCAACTTGGTTAGTTGATGGAAAAAAACAAGAGAATGGTGAGTACTTACTACTCGAAAATGATGGGGAAATCCATCAAGTAGTAGTTTATGTTGGCATACAATATTCTAAAGTTATATAGTTAAGTGTAAAAAAGGAGGGCAGATTGCCCTCCTTTTCTTAGCTGTTTAAAATTTATAAGTAGATTTATTATTTTTAGAGTCACTTAATTTTTCATTTTTGAAAACAATTTCTTTTAAATAGTTTTCAAGTTGTTTTCTAAGGTCAGTTCTCTTTAAAGCAAAATCAATTGATGCTTGTAAGAATCCAAATTTGTCACCTATATCATAACGATTTCCTTGTATTAAATAAGAAAATATCGGTTCTTTTGTAAGTAATAAATCAATGGCTTCAGTTAATTGATATTCACCTTTTGAATCCGGGTTGATTTGTTCTAACATTTCAAAAATAGTTGGAGTTAAAATATACCTCCCAACAATGGCTTGTAAAGAAGGCGTGGATTCTATAGTTGGTTTTTCAACTAGACTATTTACTTTAAATATGTCTTGACTGAACTTGGAATAATTTACAATTCCATATTTGTTTACATCTTGGAGTGGAACTTCTTTACAACCGAGTATACTTGATTGTACTTCATTATATTTATGAATCATTTGCTTTAATGCAGGCGTTTGGCTATCTATAATGTCATCACCTAGCAACACAGCGAATGGTTCATTACCAATAAATTTTTTTGCACACAAAATGGCGTGGCCAAGTCCCAACGGCTCTTTTTGACGAACATAGTGAATATCCGCAAGTGAAGAGATATCTTGAATAATTTTAAGAGTTTTTATTTTTCCACAGCTTTCTAATAAAAGTTCTAACTCAAGTGATTTATCAAAATGATCTTCAATCGCTCGCTTATTTTTACCGGTTACGATAATAATGTCTTCTATCCCAGACATAACAGCTTCTTCAATAATATACTGAATAGTTGGTTTATCTACAATCGGCAACATTTCTTTAGGTTGAGCCTTTGTGGCAGGTAAAAACCGTGTACCATATCCAGCAGCGGGAATAACGGCTTTTTTTATCATTTGTTTCCCCCTCTATTCCTATAAAATAATCAAATAAAGAATCCATTATTAAGATTTATAACCTGATTTAATCCTATGCAAAAAGATTTTAATTTATAATTAGCTTTGTTAAAGTTTTGTTATCATCTAATTGTAAATGGAACTTAAACACTGCCAAATGTTTACAGGAAAGAAGAGTAAAAAAAAGATTGAAAAATTTTAGGAAACTATAAAAATCTAGACCTGTGTAAATTTGTTCGAAAAATGTTCTTAGCAACCTTGGGAGCAACGTAATGAGTATAAATATGAGTGGAGTTATCAAACGAATATTAAAAGATATTTTGATGGCTTTTGGAGGATGCACTCCACTCTTGTTCCCTCAACTTATCGTCCCGATAATGAAGAGACTGTTCTAAAGTAAATCCGTTGTGGAACAAGTGATTTAGGGTAGATATGAATGTCTAGGGTGTGAAGGAAAACAAAAACCTGTTTTCGTTTGTTTTACCTTATTTAATAAAAAGAAGAGCAATATATTTTAATAAGGTAATTTTATTAGGCTTGCTTACAGGTTTTTGTTTTACTAGCAAAATCAGCACTAAATGCGACAAAGCATTTACAAAAAAGGCACAAGACCCACCAGGTTTACTGGCGGATATTGTGCCTTGAAAATTAATAATTAAGCAATGACTGCTTGAATGTCTAAGCTGATTTTAATAGTGTCACTGATTAATACACCGCCAGTTTCAAGCACAGCATTGTAAACTAAGCCGAAATCGCCACGGTTGATTTTACCTTCAACAGAGAAGCCAACTTTTCTTTGACCCCATGGATCTTTTCCTTCGCCTTCAAATACAACTGCAAAAGTTTCTTCACGAGTAACATCTTTAATGCGGAAATTACCAGTTACATCGTATTCGCCGTCATCTGTTTTAACAATCTTTGTTGCAACAAAGTTCATTGTTGGGAAAGCTTCAGCATCAAAGAAATCACCAGCGCGCAAATGATTATCGCGGTCTGAATTACGTGTGTCAACAGATGCAACTTGAATATCGAAATTAATACTTGCAGTTGTTAAATCTGCTGGATCTGCTTCAATTTGAGCAGAAAATTCTTTGAAAGTACCTTTTACTTTTGAAATCATCATGTGCTTTAAAGAAAAGTCCACGCTTGAGTGTGTTGAATCTAAGTTCCATACTGATTTTGCCATTATATTCTCCTCCGAATGTGAGTGCTAAATAGAAATTAACACTTTTTTTGTTTAATTTAATTTAAAAAAATAATCTTAAATTAAAGATTATTTAAATTAAGATAAATATAACCCATTAATAATTAGATGTCAACAAATATATAAATTACTTGAACATCAAAAGAATCTATGATAAATCGCAATGAGTAAAAGAATTTTTTATGGAAACAAGGGTGCATTACGATTCAAAAATAAAATGGAAAGCAGTTAAGATGAAAGAGGCTATTCACACAAACAAAGAAATAATGGACTTTTTGGGAATAAAGAAGGTTTCACAAATAAAAACATGGATGAGATGGTATCGAATTGGGGAGACACATCGATTCGAACAACCAGTTGGAAAATAATATTCGTTTCAAAAAGGTGTGGGAGAGCTTTCGGAAATAGAAGAGCTAAATTATGAAATGCTAAAAAAGTAGGAATGGAAAATGTGATAAATTTGGATTTGAAGCAAAGGTTTATTATGAATGACAATGTAGTAATGTGGCTAAGAGGGTGGAGAAATAGCAGGCGTATATTATTACTGAACAAAAATAAGGCAGCAAGCACAAAACTGTCTCCATACATTAATGCACAAACACATAAAGACGCGGTCCCAATAAATTAAATGGGGTCACGCCTCTCTTTGAAATAAATATTGTCCAACAGTTGTTTTGATATTTTATTTCTTTACTTTCAACAGTACAGATTCCAAAGTACTTATTGTGTTTGGAAACAAAACTTTTAATAGAGAAGGGGTGGGGATAGAATTATTTATTACTTGGGAATGCAAATGATAGACTACTATTTTCACTCGGTGATAACCAGCGTTCTGAAACCATTTTTGTTTTCGTATAGAACCATGCTTGATCTGGACCGAACATTTGTCCATCGCCGAATGTTGAACCCTTAAAACCATCAAAGTTGTGATAACCAATTGGAATTGGAATAGGTACATTTACTCCGACCATACCAACATCAATTTCAGGCGTAAATTTCGTAGCCGCCAACCCACTGTTTGTAAAAATTGTTACACCATTTCCTAATTCATGCTGATTGATTAATTTAATTGCTTCCTCTAATGAATCGATACGTACAATATTACGTACAGGACCGAAAACTTCTTCATCATAAATTTCCATGCCTGGTTTTACATGGTCAAGCAAGGAAGGGGATCTTTCACTTTTACGTCTCACAATGAAAACATTTGATCCTTGGTTTGTAGGAATTGTTGGAGGAGCTGGTTTATTAACTTCGTTAGTTCCGGTTTCAGTTATGGTTATGTTTGGAGCTATAGGATTGATGACTGGATTTTACAAGTTAATTAAGCCTAACGCAAGTGACCGTCAGCAACTCAAAGTATCTAAATTATTTGTTCTATTAATTATTTTTGTAGCGTATGTTTTTACGATTACAGGTGGAAATGCATTGGCTATTTTAAACATTATGTCATATCACCCAATTAGTACCAGCAATGATTTTCGGCTTCTTTAATACAAAGTTAATGAATAAGTATGGTGCGATTACTGGGATTTTAACAGGGGTTTCAATCGTATTATTTAACGCAGTAACTTCATTTAAGTTAGTCAATATTTCCCCAAATATTCCAAGTTTGATAAATGATAGTAACATTGGATTAATAGCATTGGCTATTAATATTGTCATTGGTGTAAGTGTAAGTTTAATTACTAATACATTAGTTGAAAGAGAAAATTCTGATGTAGCAGACGAAATTGCCCAATAATGAAAGGTGGCCTTCATATGATAAAATGCAATGCTAATAGGCTTCAAAAATTAATTGAGGTATTTAGTGAATATGGCAAAACAGATAACAACGGAGTAACTAGACTTGCATTATCTGCCGAAGATATTGAAGCTCGGAAGAAATTCCAAACGTTATGTGAAGTAGTGGGAATGACTGTAAAATACGACGATATGGGAAACATGTATGCAACATTACAGGGGAAACAAAATTTGCCGCCTATCGTAATAGGTTCGCATTTGGACTCCGTTATCAAAGGAGGGCGTTTCGATGGTGTGCTAGGAGTACTAACAGCTATAGAGGCTATCTATACAATAAAAGAAGAAAATATTGAGTTTGATTACCCCATTACGATTGTCAATTTTACGAATGAAGAAGGAGCTCGATTTGAGCCATCCCTTATGTCTTCTGGTGTATTGTCTGGTAAATTTGATAAAAAGAAAATGATTGCTTCAACTGATAAAAATGGAGTTAATTTTGCACAAGCACTAAATGAAAGCGGTTTCGAAGGTTCTGAAACAAATCGTTTAAAAGAAGCTACGGCATATATCGAACTACATATTGAGCAAGGACCTGTACTGGAACAGAAAAACTTAGAAATCGGTATAGTAGAAGGAGTACTAGGAATGGTATGTTATGAAATCTCTGTTTATGGAGAATCAAATCATGCAGGTACAACGCCGATTAATATGCGCAAAGATCCAATGTTCACTGCTGCTAATTTAATTGTAGATTTACAAAAGCAACTACAGAGACTAGATTCAGATCTTGTTTACACAATTGGTCGAATGAATACTTTTCCAAATATTCATACAGTCATTCCTTCAGATGTAACTTTTACTTTAGAGGCGAGACATCAGGATCAAGGGGTAATTGCAGAAGTAACACGAATGATGGAAGAATTGCCAGGAAATATACTTGGCTGTCCAATAAAGTCAACACGTTTATGGGACAGAGACACAGTTGACTTTGGTGAAGAAGTAGTGAATGCTGTGGAATACGCCTGCAAAGAGTTAGGATATAAAGAAAATCGAATGTACAGTGGTGCTGGACATGATGCTCAATTCATCGCTTCTTATATCCCAACGGCTATGATTTTTGTACCAAGTGTAAATGGATACAGTCATCGTGAAGATGAATTAACTTCATATGAGGACTGTGCTAAAGGTGCTAATGTTTTACTTAATACAGTATTAAAATTATGCCTTGAAAAAGTGGGGAAGTGAGGTTTTTATAAAAGTATGCTAACGTGAACCACAAACATCTCTTGAGTTGTCATTTACAGACTAAACGTGTTGAGTGTGTAGCGCAACCAAAGAAAAGGTAGGTCCTTTATTTAGGATCTACCTTCTTTCACATTAAGGAAATAATAATGGATTTACATACGTACTTATTGAGGTATCTCAAATTTCAAATACTTTACTCCACTGATATCTATTGAAGTCCTTAAATTGTATTGCTTCTTCAGATAAATAATTTTTATGGGACAAAGACTGTCCCTTCGTTCTTTTCTAGTTAGATTCAATTATTCGAACTTTATCTGATAAAAGAAGAGAATGGTTTAACTATATGATACCCACTTAAATTTATCGTTAAGTGGGTATTTATTTAGACTTTTTTCATCGACCGATGCTTTACTTGCCATCTATAATTCTTGTTTTACTCAAAATAATATAAAAGCTAATTGAGGATTTTATAGGGATTAACTTGGTTATTCTATAAAAAATTAAACCAGATAAATACTTATAAACCACATGAGAAGTCATATTTCAATGTTTAATCATTACTAAACTAAAACGACACGTGACCTTGACAGGGGATGGGGCATATGTAAATGTCAGGTTGTGCTCATATAAAAAGAGGTCTTAATTCCTTTTGTTGCAAGGAGTTAAGACTTTTTTAAAAAAATTATTTTATTAAGTCTCATATGATGGATCCTAGTCATTAGATCTTGTCATGCGTCCTCATTTTTAATGGCCGATTTTGATATACTCCCATGTACCTCTATATATTTAGAATAAAATTTCAATTACCGTAATTTAAAAGTAAAACTGAAAACTTAAATTGAATTGCAACAATAATATTGATTGAAGGCATATAAATAACATTTAGTTTTATGGATATACAAACTTGCTTCGAATTACAAAATTACATGCTATTGAAGGTTCTACAGATGAAATCGGGCAGTTATTCTGAACCAACTATGATAAAGTATATAATCTATTTGGTAGTACAAATAGTATACCGATTAGTAAAGTGAACGGTATACTTAATGGTAAACTAAAAAGTAAATAAATTGTGCCAACTGCGACGATGAAAGATTATTATAAAAGGGTTCCGCAGGCGAATGATTACATTAATGAACTAGAGCAAGAAATGGACACACCATCATCGGTATGTACTTAAACTAAATGGCAGGATAGTTCAACAATGAGAAGGTCTCATTAAAATAATGTTTTCATAAATACCGAAAAAACTTCTGAATATTATGAAAAAATCTATTATTTATGTGAATATTCATATTAAGTTCATAATTAAGTTGTATGATTAACCTATTAAATTAGAGGACCAGATTAAACAAGAGTAAGTACGTTTCGTTACTTGCGACGAATTCGTTTTTCTATTCAGAAGATTTAACAAACAGACCTTGAGGAACAGAATGGCTGTACCGATAGACTACTAACAATTTTAAGTACACGCACGACTAGATATCTGAGTACTGTTCTATTTCTTTTCATCGAACGTCGTAACACCCTATAACTACCTAATCAAAAAGAGTAACTATCGAAGTGGTTACTCTTTTTGTTGACTAAATTCCAACAAGTTTTCTCTATTATGCGCTGTATGTTTAAAAAAGCAGGAAGTGGATTAGTCTCCTGCTTTTCATGCCTTTTTGTTTGTTTTTGATCTCATTTATCGATTGTTTACCTAATTTAGCAATTCTGTGCTGTTACTGTATTTCCGACTTTAGATAATGATGATACCCGATATGTAATGAAATGATCGCTAAGTCCACGTCATAAGATAAAAGTCCCCCTTCACTAGCTATCTCTATTATGTCCCTTGCCAATCTTTTTATTTATCCTATAAACGTAAAACCCCAACCGGACTAATTCACAAGTTGTTCATATTTCACAAGCTTTCACTTTGGTCACAGGCTTATCATGTAGTCGTGATCCGCACAAAATAGTAAAAAGGAGTGAAGACAATGGAAAGAGAAAGTGTTTCATATTGTATTGAATTAGCTCTTAGGAAGAAAAAGACGCTTGATGCAAGCCTTGTTAAGTATTTAACGAGAGCGGCATTGGCATCAATCTATTTAGGATTTATCTTAATTCTTTGTATAAAATTAGCCGAATTGTTTCGGTTACGGAATTGTAATTTTAAGAACATTGTTACGAAACTTATACATATCGATGGGTGTAAATTTAGATAAATTTTAATGGAATTTTATTGGTAGCAACAAATCCAGTCGATATTATAACATATGCCACTTGGAAATTCTCTGGACTACCAAAAGAGAGAGTGATTGGATCTGGAACTGTATTGGATTCTGCAAGATATCGTTATTTATTAGGGAATGAATTTGATACGGCTCCATCTAGTATCCATGGTTATATTATTGGTGAATATGGCGATTCACAGGTGTCGGTTTGGAGTTTAGCAAACATTTCAGGAACACAAGTCGCTCCGAAACTTACTGAACAAAGAAAAAATGAGATTTCTGAACAGTTAAGAGATGCAGCTTACAAAATCATTGAATCAAAGGGTGCTACTTATTACGGAATTGCAATGGGGTTAGCGAGAATAACTAGGGCAATATTAAAAAATGAAAATGGTGTCTTACCAGTTGGTGCTTTATTAAATGGGGAAAATGGTCAAGAGGATATATATATCGGAGTCCCGTCGGTCGTTAACCACAAAGGTGTAAAAAATATTGTAGAACTTACGTTAGATCCTAATGAAAAAGAAAAACTTACAACTTCTATTCATACGCTTAAAGAAATTCAAAGTCAAATTTGGAAATAATTAAGTGACATTAAACACATGATTAGAATAAGGAGTAGACAAATATGTTAGTAAATAGTTTTAATCCATTTGATAATCTCGCAATTTCGGCTTTAGTTGCATCAATCCCGATTTTAATGTTTCTTTTATGCTTGACTGTATTTAAAATGAAAGGGATTCATGCAGCTCTTTTAAATCTAGTTATTACGTTTATTATTGTTATTTCTGTATTTAAATTACCACTAGGACAGTCGATTGGTGGAATTACTTAAGGTACAATACAAGGCTTATGGCCAATTGGTTATATTATTGTAATGGCAGTTTGGTTATATAAAATTTCGGTTGAATCTGGAAAATTTGATATTTTACTTGGAAGTATTGTAGGAATCTCAAGTGATCAACGAGTTCAGTTTTTATTAATCGGTTTTTGTTTTAATGCTTTTCTAGAAGGGGCAGCAGGATTTAGTGTACCTGTTGCAATTTGTGCGGTTTTATTAGTTTCAATTGGTTTCAAACCATTACAGGCAGCAATGTTATGTTTGATCGCTAATGGAGCTTCAGGAGCATTCGGTGCAATTGGTATCCCAGTTGGTATTATTGATACGTTTGGATTAGAAGGCGTATCGTCAATGGATGTATCAATCAAGACAGCATTTACACTCCCAATTATTAACTTTACAATTCCATTTTTACTGATTTGGTTGATTGATGGATTTAAAGGTATCAAAGAAGTATTACCTGCCATTTTAGTTACATCTACAACATACACATTGTCTCAAACATTGATTACGATCGTTTTAGGCCAGAATTAGCTGACATTATTCCTTCTTTATTAACAATGGGCGTTTTAGCATTATTTCTTAAAAAATGGCAGCCTAAAAATTGTTTCTTTATCAATGGTCATGAATTTAAAGCTGAAAAGTATTCACTAATTGATGTAATTAAAGCGTGGTCCCCGTTTTAATTATTAACGTTATTTGTAATCATTTGGAGCTTGAAAACTTTTAAAGGATTATTTCTTAAAGGTGGAGCCCTTTCATCAACTGTCCTAAATTTTATCGTTCCTGGTTCTACAGTACATGTAAGGGTGGATCTAATCAGTGCAACTGGTACAGCGATCTTATTAGCAGGGCTCATTACCATCGCTACGTCACAAACAATTAATATGAGTGTAGTATTGATGTTACTTAAAAAAATAATATTTGAATTTTGGATTCCAATCATTATGATTTGTTCGATCATTAGTATTGCCAAATTAATGACATATGGTGGATTAACTAGTGCAATCAGTGAAGCAGTTGCGCATACGGGCGATGCATTCCCATTATTATCGCCTATATTAGGCTGGATTGGCGTGTTTATGACAGGATCTGTTGTAAATAACAATACATTATTTGCACCGATTTAAGTTACTGCATGGAATATTATTGGAGCAAATCCATCGTTATTAGTTTCAGCAAACACAGCAGGAGGTGTAATGGCGAAATTAGTTTCACCACAATCCATTGCCATTGAAACGGCAGCGGTTGGTGAGACTGGGAAAGAATCCGCTTTAACAAAAATGACGTTGAAGTATAGTTTTGGATTACTAGTATTCGTTTGTATTTGGACATTTATTTTATCTCTTTTGTTTTAAAAGTTTATAAAACTTTATAAAAAGGGACTATGAAATGAAACTCATTGTCTCTTTTGAATTTATGCGTCCGCATTAAGAAGTACAATTCTTAACTTCGACTTAATAGACAGGTGATCCCCTTATTCAACTGATATGAACGAAACTGTCAAATCACCATACCCAAATGGTTTTAAAATTAGGGTTTTATCTGTTTTTAGACAGACTTATTCTAAGACTACCAACTTAGTTTTCGAAAAAGGTTTACTAAGTCTGTGAATTATCATTCTAAATAAGAATAGAAGTATTTAGTTTTCAAAAATAAAGAATAACTACATTAAATCCTTGGCACGAAGGCAAAAATATCAACAGTGATTTACAGTCTGAGATGCGTGGGTTGGCTACCACATTTCATTCTATCCGTTACGGAGCTGCCTCGATCTAACGGCGTACGTTCAGTATTAAACCTAGTACATAGTTGAACAAGAGGGTTCTCCTTACCGAGTTTGCCTCCGAGCCAAAATTTCAATTTTAATTAGACTTTATAAATTCAATAATAATTAGATTTTAAGATTTCGATAATTTAAGGAAAAGATTAGTTATTAAGCAACGGATTGAGTTAATTTCTGATCCTCTATACTACAACCAATCGCCCAGATAAATCCAAGTAATTCACGAGCAACGGCTACTACTGCAAATTTACCTGCCTTGCCTCTAGCTGTAATTCGATTATATTTCAAATTGAGACGATGTTGAGCTTTCCAAGAAATTCTTTGTGCTTCAATTGGTTGACCAGTTTGCCTTTTCAGTAATTCACCTTTAAGAGAAGGACGGTGGCGATAAGACCAGGAACATTCGACTAATGCACGACGAATGTGTGAATTTCCAATTTTCGTAATGGAACCTTGCCAGCGATTCGAACCACTAGAGTATTCCTTCGGAACAAGACCAGCATAAGACATTAATTGTCTTGGATTTGAAAAACGGGAGAATTGACCGATTTCAGCTACAAGAGTGACAGCTGTAACTTCAGCTATACCTCTTAATGTCTGAAGAGCTTGGATTACAGGTGCGTGTTCACTTTCAACAGCTTCTTCGTGAATCTGTGTTTCAATACGCTTCATTCTTTCCTCAACTTCATAAATACAATGTAAATATTCTTGGAAAACAATGCGTAATGACTGTTTATTAAAAGTGAGTGTATTCAACCAAGTACGATATTTGACTGTCCAATTTTTCACACCTTGAGGTGGACGAATTTCGTGACGTAATAAAAAGTGAACTAATCTTTGACGGTATCTTTGTAAATCTTCACGAGTATCAAAACGGGCACGTATTAAATCTCTCAATGCCTCATGTGTTTCATCTGGTACCCAAACAGCAGTTAACTCACCAGCTCGAAGAAGCTGAGCTAATCGTAAAGAATCACGTCGATCTGTTTTCACACGATCCCCAGCACGCTTTGGAATAAGAGTGGGTGCAACCACAATACATTCAATATCCATAGATAAAAGTTGACGGTAAATACTATAACCGCATGCCCCAGCTTCATAACAGACAAGTAATTTTTCTGGTTCACCTAACTTTTTGAAAAGTTTACGAATACTTTCAGGGTTATTTTGAATATTCCCATGAAATCTTGGTGCACCTCGTCCTTCTTCAGCAATACCAACAGAAATAATCTCTTTTGAAACGTCTAAACCAATAAATTTTTGACTATCCTTCATAATACACGGCTCCTTTTGTTTGTAGCTCTACATTTGGCTTGGGTAGGCTTTTAAATCACTCCCATTATTGCCAACTGCAACCTACGTTAAGCAAAATGGAGCCGTTTCGTTCATTATGACTAACTGGCGCTTTAGTGCAATACCATTAGGCTGAAAGGTTGTTTTTTTAGCCTTTTTAGCTGTAAAGGATATTATATTAATAACATCGAATACAATAAAAAAGTTTTATAGAGTTGTCAGTAAAGGAGAAGGCAAATTAATGTTTGAGACAATTAACTGGCGTATGTTTATTGATGCAAAGTCTAATGAAAAAGCAAATAATGTAGTTAACTCACTGTCCCAATTTATTGGAGAAATAGATATCTTATCAATAGAAAGATATTGGAAGGATCAGACTAAATTTGAACTCGTATGTAAGACGAGATTACAAGTTAAAGAGGCAGAAAAAGCAGTATTTAATGCACTAGTTATAGCCAATCAGATTGCTCAAGAAGTATATGTGATTGGACCTACTTTTTATGAAGGAAATCAAATAGAATTTGAGGGAATGAGTTCATCACCAAAAATAGTTGGGGTTAGTTGGTTCCATTTTTATATTGAAAATTAGATAACCTTTTCTAACTAACTGGCGCTTTAGTTGAATAATACAATTATTTTTAGGAATTGATGATTAATCAGTTCTTAAATTAGTATTTGGTTAGGATAGTTCAATAAGGAATTAGAGTTTATAATGGATTTACAACAGTCAAAACTGGCATCCGGAGGAAAAAATGCATCATTTTATTTATAGAGTACCGAGAAATAATTTTGATTTTTTTTATGAAAAGCGAATAATTAACGATATGCCAATTATTAACTAAAGTGGTGAATCTGTTTTTATTTTACAGAAACAAAAGCATCGATAACATTTGCAGTGTCAAAAAGGAGATGTTTCTTTTTGGAAGATTATGCTTCTAGATAATTGGTAATTAAGTGGAACTCTATTAGTATAGAATCTTTATAAATATTTTTGTTCAACTACCATGAAAAAACCTTACGGTATTCAGGTAAAAAAGTGCATAACTAAAGAAGACGGCTTTATTTTATTTTTAAAGAGCGTCCAACTTGGTAAGAAATATATTAGTGATTGATGGATTAAGAGACTTCTTCGATTGATACAGAATACCCTAATTTTTCTAGTCTTCGAACCGAATGACGTACTATTGATACTTCTTTTTGTTTATCATAGTAATCTTCACCTAAATCTCTGTACATTTCTTTCCTAGTCAGAAGATAATAGGCGATTCTTAACATGGCATGGGCTACTACTATTCCTGCTCTTTTCCTACCTTTTCGTGCAGCTGTTCTTCGATACATTGCTCCAAGGTAGTTTTTGGATGCACCAACTGAATGTGCGGCTTCAGTTAAGGCTGATTTCAAATACTTATTGCCTTTTTTTGATTTAGTTGATTTTCTTTTACCAGCACTTTCATTATGTCCAGGAACTATTGCTGCCCAAGAACATAATCGAGGTGCACTTCCAAACTGATTCTCTACATCAGTTCCAATTTCAGCTAGTATTTGTTCAGCCATACGTGTAGCGATACCAGGTATTGAGTCCAGTCGTTCTATGTCTTCTTGATAAGAACTTACTCTCTGTGCTACTTCTAAATCGAGTTTTTCAATTTGTTCAGTTAGAAAATCAATGTGAGTTAATATAGTTTTCAGCATCATACGTTGATGGGGATTAACATAACCCCGTAACGCAAGCTCAAGTTCATCCTTTTTGCGTTTCAATGAGCGACGAGCCATACCTGCTAGTTTCGTAGGATCTTCTTCGCCATCTGCAATAGCGTTAAGCATTTCTTTAGCAGAAACACCCATAATATCTGAAACAACAGAGCCTAATTTTATATTTGCACCTTCCAGTACTTTTTGTATTCTATTAAGTTGTCGAGAACGTTCTTCAATAATACTTCTACGATATCGAACTAGTTCTCTTAACTCTCGTTGATTTCGATCGGGAACGAAGCTAGCTGTTAGTAACCCATGGCGGAGAAGTTGGGCAATCCATTCCGCATCTTTTACGTCAGTTTTTCGTCCAGGTACAGCTTTCATATGTTGTGCGTTAACGACAAAAAACTCCATTTCTTCAGCTTCAATTAAATTTACAATGGGTTTCCAATACACACCTGTACTTTCCATAGCGACATGAGTACATCCATGTGATCTTATCCAATCCATCAATTTAATTAAAAAGATCGTCTTCGTAGAAAACGTTTGAATCTCCTTTCCTTCTGGTGTCATAATACAAGCGGTAATGTTGTCCTTATGAACATCCATTCCGCAAACTCGTTCAATGATAACTTCCATTGAATTCATCCTTCCTATGGCATTAAAAATAGAGGCTGGTGCAATAATCAGAATAGGATTAATCTACCATGAGTGCTTCCCGCAAGGGAGCGACAGTCTGTGATGCACCGTGATCGTTGGAGTCAGACTAACTGTTGGGCTCTAATGGCACCATAGTTGCTCGACCTTCCTCACCCAGCCATAGAAGCAGTATTGACGATTTTAATTATTTTTCATTCGCTGTGGTGCAGCGCTTGCGCTGCATGGATGACTAACTGGCGCGATAATTGAAGATCATGAAAGGCTGTTTTGCAGCCTTTTAATTGTGTAATTTAGCAGTTTAGATGAACAAGAAATGAAAGACTATATGTTATATTAATTAAGTAAACATCCATCTGGGAGAGTAATTTTGCTTAAGAAATATAGATACTTAACAATAGGATTAATAATAGTTTCATTAACAGTACTAATTTGGATTTTTCATACCATATTTATATGACCTTCTTTGCACCACCTACTTTAAGCTATATTCCAAAAGGTAAATTAATCTCACAAAGTAAGTCTCCAAATCAAGATTATACTTTAAAAGCGTATGTATCAAGTGGAGGAGCAAGCACAGACTATGCTATTAGGGGAGAATTAATCTTTAACAAGAAAGATATTAAACCTAAAAACATTTACTGGAATTATCATGAAGAGAAAGCAAATTTAAAATGGATTAGGAATGACACCGTAATAATAAATGGTCATAAATTAGTTGTTCCAAATCAAACTTACGATTTTCGTAAAGAGTAAAACACTTTTCAACTACCATGAAAATTAATTTCTTCATAAATAGATAAATGATAATACTAAAGAAAACTCTGCTCAATCGTTAAAAAAAGAGTAGAGTCAACTAAAAAGCCTAGTGATTACAGTTGACTGGATCAAAGTCAGTATCAGTATAGACACTTCCCATACATTTTCATTCGCTGTGGTGCAGCGCTTGCGGTGCATGGCTGGCTAACTGGCGCTTTAGTTCAATAATGAAAACTTCCTTTAAAAAAATGGTCCTATTTTATGTTAATTAATACAAAATAGTTAAGAACTTTCTTATCTTTTTCAGAAAATTTAATAGCTCTTATTTCAACATTTTGTATAAAAACCAGTAAAGAACCTTATTATCCAATAACAAATCATGTAAAGAGAAAAAAATCCTCTTTACTGGATGAAAAGCTCTACTAAATACAAGTAGTTTACCTCTAATGCTATAAGTGTTAGAGGTTTTAAAAATGCTTACAACGTACATTTCTAATGTAGCTAAACTAGTTAATTGTAATTCAGCCTAGCGTATTTTATTAATTATTCATTTTCTTAGGACTTAATACTCATTGTCTAAAAATTCTAATTATTATAAAATTAAAAAAATAATACTGAAGTTTTTACTCCGTAAATATATAAAATGGGTGTTAAAACTTCACAAATTAAAAGCTAGCTAAATTCAGTGAAAAGGACCTCCCCAAATTCCTTTCCATATATTTAGTTACAGACATTTTTACAATCGAACATGTTGCCAACTAACGCTAGCGTTAGTTGAATAACATGATCGGCAGTATTGCCGGTCTTTATTTATGCTAACTGGCAGGTTTAGTGTAATAAGAAATGTTAAAATATATGTAGTAATTTAATGGAAGGAGCAGAATGATGTTAAAGAAAAACAAAGGAATAATTAACAAAATAATCTATAATCACACTGCATACTATAAAGGGAAATATAGACATAATCCAACGATTACTGAATTAAAAAGTATATTAGACGAAATAATTAATTCAAACTCTATTACGGAGTACATAAGAATTACGCCATTCTATATAAATGAACAATTAGATATGCAAATTGAATACGAAGAATATATGTTTTATATAGAATGTAGGGATTCCTTTCAAGAAAAAGACCAAAAGTCGCATATTTTAGAATGTATGGAACCCATAGATCGACCAAGATCTATTAATGATTTCAAATTAGGAACAATATTATATCCAATATGTAAAAACAATGATGTCACTCCTTATAAAATTGCCCTTGAAAGATATAAAAATAGTTTAAAAGAAAATCTTCCTAAAATGATGGACATTGCAAAATCAAAAATGAAATTAAAAGATAAAGATATTGCTTTTGGCTATTTTTACTTTGAAATACATAGTGGATAATTAGCATGGTATCATGAATCCTAATTGAACTAACAAGAGCGTTAGTTGCACATTTTAATAAGTGGTATTTCAAAAGGTCGATAAGATCTCATTTGCTCGCTAATTATTAGCGAGCATTTTTTGGTGTGCCCAGCATGTGCATAATCTATAAGGTGAAAGTCCTGAGCTACGAAGGCAGTAGTAGTGGTTAGCTTAAGACAAGGGTGTCCGTGGTGACGCGGAATCTGAAGGAAGTCGGCGGCAAATTTCCGACCTAAGGAACACGAACTTCATACAAGGCTAGGTAACATTGGATGAGTTTGCCAAACAAAACAAAGTCCTTACTGCCAAAGGTGTTGCAGAGTAAATGAAGTAGGTAGATGGAAAGAAAGAGCATGCACTTACCTGGGGAGGTCTGGCAGATACGCTACACACTTGTAGTAACTTATCTAGGGATTGGATTGTCTACACTAAACTAGACAACTTTTCTAAGGTGTTCAAGTTTATACTGAACTGGACTGATGTACCCAAGAGTTCCATGAATTCGAATATTATTAAACCAATGGATATAATCATTTAGTT
>Ga0102589_1001902_pt1 | contig 26016 bp, 8 predicted proteins | sample AraplaMF_Col_mLB_FD_76858 | JGI IMG/M metagenome (GOLD analysis project Ga0102589, IMG submission 76858) | Arabidopsis root microbial communities from the University of North Carolina, USA - plate scrape MF_Col_mLB | ecosystem: Host-associated > Plants > Roots > Endosphere | place: USA... | reverse complement strand
GATCCATTCAGGTGTCTGGCGCCGCTCCGACCTCATTGTGGTCTGCCACCCCAAAGCCTACGAGCAGTTGCCCGGCGACGACCCCGGTGTCATCAAAATCGTCGCCGAGCCCATCTCCCGGGAAGGGCGCTGGAAGGGTTACCACTTCATCAACTCCATCGCCTGCGTTTCAGGCCCGCACACGGCTCACCTGGCCGGCCGCTACAAATGGCTGCTTCGCACCGACGCCGATGTCTTCCTGACCCGCCACCTGGCAAATTTTCGCCCCAACTTTCCGGTGCTGGGGCGCGGCCGTTATGCAGAGAACCAGCAAGTGTGGGACAAGATGGTCGCCTTTTGCGAAGCCCATGGCGTCGCCCACCAGAGAAGCTTCGGCTGCGGTTCGTCCATCCTCGCCGAATCCTCGCTGGTCCTCTTCTTCCTGGAGCGGCAAACCTACTGGTGCGAGCGCTTGCTCGAACACTTTGACGCCCATGGCGAAGGCCAGTGGCCGGGCTGGTTCAAGGGCGTGATCACCCTGTATGCGGGGGAGATTGCGGCCAATGAAAACCACCAGGCTTTTTTACGCTATTCCTACCAGCGCATCCTGGACCTCGAAAGCTACGTCGTCGGCCATATCGACGAATTCACGCTGCACATCCACGCGATCCACACCGACGACTATTTTTCAAAGTCGAAGTTTCGCAGTGGCGGCTACAAGCACATCAACCCGGCCGGCCTGGACACCCGCAAGGTCAACCAGTACGCCCATTGGATAGCGGCCACGCCGCTGGACGACATCAAGTCGGCGACGCAATACCCGTACTGAACCTGCGCGCCGGAACTGCGGTACGGAAGCAGACCCGCCCCAAGCCGTGACACGGGCTTGCCGCGGCTGAACCAAATCAGCCGCGGCACTCACCATCCGCTTAGCCCAGTCGAATCAGCCCCTCTTGCAAGCTGGCCGTCGAATGCACGGCCTGCGCCTGCGCACCAAACTGCGCATTCGTCAGCACTTCCTGCGCCTTGCCCAGGCCCATGCCGGCCAGCGTACCGTCCGCGCCATAGTGGTAGGCCAGGTCGCCGCCCAGGGCTTCGCTGTCGCTGCCCGCCAGGTGGAACTGCGTGAGCCCGTTGCTCAGCGCCCAGCTGCTCAGCCCCGGCGTGGCCGTGCGCGCCGCGTCGAACGCGCCGACCAGGCCTTGGAAGTCAAAGGTTTGTACCTTTTTGTTGAGCAGCGGGTCGGTGGAGTTGGCATTAAAGGCGGCCATCGCCTCGGCGACCAGTTGCAGGTTCAGCACGGTCCGGTCGGCCGTGCTGCCGTACCAGTTGTAGAAAGTCAGCTGGTCCGTTGCACTGATTTTGAGCACCAGGTCGTTACTGCTCTTTTGCAGGCTCAAGTTGCCATAGTCCAAGCCGGCGCCACCCAGGCTGATGGTGTCGTTCGGGCCCACGGATGCGCCGCTTGCATACACCGTATCCTGGCCGTCGCCGACATTGAAGGCGATAAGGTCGTTCCCATTGCCGAGGTTGACCACGTCGTTTCCGGCGCCGCCGATGAAGAGGTCGGCGTCAGCCTCGCTACCGCTCAAGGTGTCGGACCCGTCACCTCCATGAAGGTAGTTACTGCCAATGCCGCCCGTAAGGGAGTCATTTCCCGCACCGCCTTCCAGCACATCGAAACCATCCCCGCCGTAAAGCGAGTCGCTGCCACCACGCCCTTTCAAGATGTCATCGCTGGCGACGCCGTACAGGGTGTCGCTGCCCTCAGTGCCGCCAAAAACCACGTTAGCCGCCATGGCGGCAAAGTCGGCTTTGTTCCACACCGTACCGTCGGCAAACTCCACCTGTTCGATCTTGTAGCCGTCGTTCAGATACCATCTGCCGAGCGTGATCACGTCCGTCGTGCCTTCTATGCTCAGGTAAAGGTTCCAGTCGTCTCGATTGAGCTTGATGTCCGCTGCCGCTACCGAGCTGTCAAAGCGCAGGGTATCGATATTGCCGACTGTCGAGTCGAACTCGCTGATGGTGTCCGATCCGTCCCCACGTTTATACAGGTACACGTCATTGCCGATATTGCCGTTGAGCGTATCGTTGCCTGCGCCACCGTCGATCACATCACCAAGCGCCGATCCCATTACAAGATCATCGCCAGCCGTCCCCGCAAACACTGCCATCCCCGCCAGCGTTGACGTACCCCAGATCGTGCCGTCGGCAAATTCAACCTGCTCGACCTTGAAACCATCGTGATCAAACCAGGATCGCAGCATGATCCGATCTGCCGTTCCGTTGATGTTCAGGTATAGATTTGAAGCATCACGAGTCACTTTGACATCCGCCGCGACCACCGAGTTGTCAAAACGAAGGGTGTCGACATTGCCGGCCGAAGGATCGTTTTCCGAGATGGTGTCCGAGCCATCCCCGCGCTTATACAGATAGACATCGTTACCGAGTCCGCCGCTAAGCAGGTCGTTGCCGCCTTGCCCTTGCAGCACGTCGTCGCCTCCAGTGCCCGAGAGAGAGTCGTCTCCCACAGTGCCGCGAATGATGCTCAAATCCAGCAAGTCGCTCAGGCCCCATACCGTACCGTCGGCGAACTCAACGCGCTCGACTTTGTCCGCGTCGCCATCAAACCAGTTGCTCAGGATAATGCGATCCGTCGTACCGGCTATGTTCAGGTACAGATGGAACTGGTCGCGGCTGACGTGAATGTCCGCCACAGCCACCGAACTGTCAAAGCGGACCGTGTCGATATTTCCGGCCGACGCATCGTGGTCGGTGATGGTGTCCGTGCCGTCACCCCGCTTGTACAGATATACGTCGTTGCCCGCCAAGCCGCGAAGCTGGTCGTTGCCACTGCCGCCCTCCAGCGTGTTGTTGCCTTCGGTTCCCTCGATGTAGTCATTACCGTCGGTGCCGCCAAACACCACCGCATTCGCCATCGCCGCGAAGTCGGTTTTGTTCCATAGCGTGCCGTCGGCAAACTCCACCTGCTCAAGTTTGTAGTTATCGTTCAAATACCACCTGGCAAGCGTGATCACGTCCGTCGTGCCCTCTATGCTCAGGTAGAGATTCCAGTAGTCGCGGTTGAACTTGATATCACCCGCTGCTACCGAGCTGTCGAAACGGAGGGTGTCGATATTGCCAGCCGTCGAGTCATAGTCGCCAATGGTGTCCGAGCCGTCGCCGCGCTTATACAGGTATACGTCGTTCCCCCTGTCACCATAGAGCGCATCGTTACCGGTGCCGCCGTCGATCACGTCGCCAAGCAATGATCCCATCACGGTGTCGTCGCCCGCCGTGCCCGCAAATACCGCCATCGCCGCCAGAGCTGAGACTCCCCAGACCGTTCCGTCGGCAAACTCGATCTGCTCGATCTTGTAGGCATTGTTGTTGTTGCTGTCGAACCAGTATCGCAGCGTGATCCGGTCCGATGTGCCGTTGATGTTCAGGTACAGATTGCTGTTATCGCGGGTGACCCTGATATCTGCGGCAGCCACCGAGCTGTCAAAACGCACGGTGTCAATGTTGCCAGCCAGGGAGTCGTAATCGCTGATGGTGTCCGAGCCGTCTCCGCGCTTATAAAGGTAGACGTCACTGCCTTCGCCGCCATTGAGCAAGTCGTTCCCCCCTTGCCCTTGCAGTATGTCCTGGCCCCCGGTGCCCGAAAGAGAGTCGTCTCCCGCCGTGCCGCGAACAATGCTCAAGTCCAGCAAATCGCTCTGGTTCCATACTGTGCCGTCGGCGAATTCGACGCGCTCGACTTTGTCGGCATCGCCATCAAACCAGTTGCTCAGGATAATGCGGTCCGTCGTGCCATTGATGCCCAAATAGAGATTGGCCTGGTCCCGGGTCACATTGATGTCGGCCACTGTCACCGAGCTGTCGAAGCGGACCGTGTCGATATTTCCTGCGGATTCGTCGTGATCGGTGATGGTGTCCGTGCCGTCGCCCCGTTTGTACAGGTAAACGTCGTTACCGGCTTCGCCGCGAAGCGTGTCGTTACCGGCTCCACCCTCCATCGTCTCAGCACCCGCGGTTCCCCACAGGTAATCATCGCCACTGGTGCCGGGAAGCACGGCGGCCGCCACCAGGGCAGTCACCTGGGTCTTGTCCCACACCGTGCCGTCGGCAAACTCAATTTGCTCGATCCGGTATCTCTCGTCAAAGAACCAGTTCCTGAGCGTGATCACATCGGTGCTGCCCTCTATGTGCAAATAAACATGCCAGGCATCACGGGTCACCTTGACCTCGCTCGCCAGCACCGCATTGCCGAAGCGAAGGGTGTCGATATTGTCTACGGTGGCATCGGACTCCCCAATGGTGTCCGAGCCGTCCCCCCGCTGGTAGAGGTACACGTCGTTACCTGCGTTGCCGTAGAGCGCATCGTTGCCGGTGCCGCCGTCAAACACGTCACCCAGCATGGACCCCATCAGTACATCGTCGCCCGCCGTCCCGGCGAACACCGCCATCGCTGCCAGGGCAGAGGCTCCCCACACCGTACCATCGGCAAACTGGACCTGCTCGACCTTGTAGGCATTGTTGTTGCTGGTGGAAAACCAGTATTGCAGCGTGATCCGGTCCGGACTTCCCTTGATGTTCAGGTACAAATGAGAGCCATCACGGGTCACCTTGACGTCCGACGTCGTCACCGAACCGTCGAAACGCACGGTATCAACGTTACCGGCCAGGGAATCGTATTCGCGGATAGTGTCCGAGCCGTCTCCACGCTTATAGAGGTAGACGTCATTGCCTTCGCCTCCGTCCAGCAAGTCGTTGCCAGCTTGCCCTTGCAATATGTCCTCGCCAGCGGTTCCGGTAAGAGAGTCGTCTCCCGTAGTGCCGCGAATAATGCTCGAGTCCAACAGCTCGGTCAGATTCCATACCGTGCCGTCAGCAAACTCGACCCGCTCAAGCTTGAAAGCATCATCGTTAAACCAGCTGCTCAACTGGATACGATCGCCCGTGCCATTGATATTGAGATAAACATGGTATTGATCACGGGTCACCGTGACGTCGCTGGCCAGTACCGTGCCGTCGAAGCGAACGGTGTCGATATTGCCGGCTGTGTCGTCAGCATCGATGATGACGTCGGAACCGTCGCCCCGTCCATACAGATAAACATCGTTACCTTTGCCACCGTAAAGCGTGTCATTGCCTTGCAGGCCCTGCAGCGTATCGTTACCGATGTCGCCAGACAGGAAGTCCTCACCTGACGTGCCCACGACATTCAGGGCGATGATGCTTGCCGTGGCGGCCAGGGTCTGCTGGTCCCAGACAGTACCGTCGGCGAACTGGACCTGCTCGATCTTGAATTCATCGCCGACGAACCAGTTCCTGAGCTTGATACGGTCATTGCCTCCGGCGATGTTCAGATACAGGTTGTCCTGGTCGCGGGTGACCGTGACATCCGCCGCGAGCACGCTGCTGTCAAAGCGTACGGTGTCGATGTTGCCAGCCGTTGCGTCCAGGTCGTAAAGGTAATCCGAGCCGTCTCCCCGCTTGTACAGGTACACATCGTTGCCGCCGGCGGTGTCGAAGAAGTAATCGTCGCCCGCCCCACCATCGAAGGTGTTGTTGCCCGAACCTCCGGTGAGGATGTCCATGCCTTCCGTACCCACGTAGTTGGGCGTGGCGGCCAACGTCGCGGTATCCCATACAGTGCCGTCGGCAAACTCTATCCGCTCAACCTTGCGCGCGTCGTCAACAAACCAGTTCCCCAGCGTGATGCGGTCTGTCGTACCCTGGATACTCAGGTACAGGTGCTGCTGGTCGCGGCTGGCTATAACGTCGCTGGCCAGTACGGTGCCATCAAAGCGCACCGTGTCCACATTGCCCACCGTCTCGTCGTAGTCGATGATGGCGTCGCTTCCGTCTCCCCGGCTGTACAGGTACACGTCGTTGCCTGCGCCTCCATACAGCGCGTCATCCCCGGCTTGTCCCTTAAATACATCCGCGCCGCTTGTGCCTCCCAGTGTGTCGTCTGCGGCTGTGCCCAGGACAGTGGGGGTGATTGCGGTGACGGCAACTGCTGCCTCCAGGGCCTGCTGGTCCCATACCGTGCCGTCGGCAAACTCAACCCGCTCCACCTGTTTGAACTGGTCGGTGTTGTCGGCAAACCAGTTGTTCAACTGCACCCTGTCGTCCGTGCCATTGATGCTCAAGGTGAGGGTCCCGGCTTCATCGCGCGTGACGGTGATATCGGCCACTTCCACCGTGCTGTCAAAGCGCAGGGTATCGATGCCGCCTTCCGCCTCGGTAAATTCCTGGATCACGTCCTGGCCGGAGCCGCGGCCGAAGAGGTAAACATCGCTGCCACCTCCACCGGCCAGTTGGTCATTGCCGGCGCCGCCGTCCAGCGTGTCGTTGCCGCCTACACCCATCAGCTCGTCGTCACCGCCCAGGCCGCTGATCATGTCGTCGCCGGCCGTGCCCACCAGTTCGTCGCTGCCTTCGCTGGCATCACCCACGACGACCAGGCTTTCGAGCACGGCCGCGTTCCACACAGTGCCGTCGTAAAACTCGATCTGCTCTATCTGGCTGCTGCCCCCGCCGATGAACCAGCCAGCCAGGGTGATCCGGTCGCTTGTGCCGGCAATGTCCAGGTACAAGTCCTCCAGGCTTCGGGTGACCTTGATGTCGGAGGCGGCAATCGTGCCGTCATAGAAACGCAAGGTGTCGACATTGCCGGCCGTTTCATCGTAGTCATCGATGCGGTCCGAGCCATCGCCCCGGCTATACAGGTACACATCGTTGCCGGCGCCGCCAGTCAGGCTGTCGTCGCCTGTACCGCCGGCTATAAGATCGTCGCCCTCCCCGCCATACAAGGCGTCGTTACCACTGCCGCCATCGATGATGTCGTTGCCGCCCTGACCCTCCAGAAGGTCGTTTCCACCCAGGCCTCTCAGGAAGTCACCGTCTTCAGTCCCGCTGAGGTAGTCGTTTCCTTCGCTAGGACCAAACACAGCCATGGCAGCCAGGTCTTCCTGCTGCCACACGGTGCCGTCGGCAAACAACACCCGCTCGACCTGGTAGGCCTCGCCTTCCATCCAGGAGTTGAGCTGGATACGGTCGTCGGTGCCGTCTATGCTTAGGGACAAATGCCCATAGGAATCGAAAGTGACCCTGACGTCGGCCGCTGAAATGCCGCTGTCAAATCGAATGGTGTCGATATTGCCCAGGGTTTCGTCATAGTCGTCGATGATGTCCTGGCCATCGCCGCGCTTGAACAGGTACACATCGTTGCCCGCGCCGCCGTTCAGTATGTCATTGCCGCCCTGGCCGTTGAAAACCTCAAAGGCCTCCGAGCCGCTCAGCTCATCATCCCCTTCGGTTCCGGTGATGGCAATCGGTAACCTGGCTTCCAGCTCGGCCTTGCCCCACACCGTGCCATCGGCAAACTCGACCTGTTCCACCGTGTCGGCGCCCTCGCCAAACCAGTTGCTGATCTCGATACGGTCCGTGCTGCCGTCCATGCTGAGGTACAGGTTGAGCCCTTCACGGCTGACCCTGACGTCCGACACGCTGACGGAGTCGTCAAAGCGGATGGTGTCCACATTGCCAGGCGTTGCATCGCCTTCGTGGATGGTGTCCACGCCATCGCCGCGGCTGAAGAGATACACATCGCTGCCGGCCCCGCCGTCCAGCGTGTCGTTTCCCCTGCCGCCTTGCAGCACATCGTCGCCCGCGCCCGCGAGGATGCGGTCGGTCACGCTGGTGCCGGTGATGGTGTCGGCATCCGAGGTGCCCGACAGGTCAAAGCCCTGGTCCAGCAGGTCCTGCAGGCTCAGCGTGCTGCCGTTGGCAAACTCGAAGTCCGACACGCTTTCGAAGTTTTCGGCGTCGCTAGGGTCGAAGTTTTCCAGGTAAATCTTGTCGCCCTGGTTGCCCAGCTGGATCAGCAGCGAGCCATCGCCCAGGCCCAGCGTGGCGGTGGCGCTGACGCCGCTGCCAAAACGCACGGTGCCGCCGCCCGGGTCGCTGATGTGCACCTCGCCGCTGCCCGGGTTATAGACATAGATGTCCATGCCCGAATTGCCCGTCATGCGGGTATTCGGCCCGGCGATAAAGGTGGTGGCAAAGTCGGGCACGCCGTACAGGTCCACGCCGCCGGCGCTACCGTCCTTGAGCAAGCCTTTGCCGGTCAGCTCGGCCGCGGAAAGCGTGGCTCCACCCGAGGTGAACAGCACCGGCTGGGGCATGGAACCTGAGTCCGCATACCAGCCGGTAATCCGCAGGCTGTCGCTGCTGCCGATGATGGAAATCACCAGGTCCACACCATCGCTCTCGACCTTGAGCTCGCCGGCGGATGCGACCGCTGCGCGAATGCCGGCCACGTCGGCCGCATCTGCGGTCTGCGCACCCATGCCCGCGTAAAGCCGGGCATAGCCGAGGTCAAAGTCGGGCGCGGGCGGCGCCAGGGCGATCAGGTCCAGCAGGCTGCTGACCGTGCCGTCGGAGAACTCAAACTGCTGAACCACGCTGTTCAAGGCATCGCCGCTACGCGGCATCAGGATGCGTATGCCCTGATCGGGTCCCCACAGAATGTCGAGCGTGACATGCGTGACACCGTCAATGGGCGCTATAGCCTCGCCCCATGACAGGGTCAGGTCCGCGAGCGCAAGCCCGGGGCCAAAGCTGACGACGCTCGCCGGGATTCCACCGGCGTCCAGCAGCGGCTGCAGGGCCGCAAAGTCATTCGCCGTCAGCAGGGTGACCGCGAGAGGATGCGAGTCGTAGTAATTGCTGGCCACCAGTTCGTCTTCCACACGGGTGTAAGGCGTTGTGTAGAGCACCGACAAGGGCTCCATATAGCCCCAGCTTGTGTCAGGGTCGGCCAGCGCGATATCAAAAGTGGGCCATCGCTCGGTGGGAACGAAAGCGGCACGCGCCTCGTCCATCGAGTCAAAATAGGTCTTTGAGTCTTCGCCGGCATCGAAATAAAACTTGCCCCCGTGCTCGTACCGTCGCTTCCAGTCCCCATATCCCGCGGTCTGGTAGATCGCATCGATCACATCGGATTGGCCATCAATGCCGCTGTCATTTTCCCAGTCGAAATCCTGGCCTATCAGGTCTATGCCCAGGTTGTCCGGGTTGACCAGGATGCGGCTTCGCTTGTCTATGTCGCTGAGGCCCACCACCGTGTCATGGCCGTCACCGACCACCATGATCTCGCCGCGCTCCAGGTATTGGTCGCCCGTGCCGGCCATCAGCGTTCCGCCGCCTATCAGCTGCGCGTTGCCAGTGCCGCCATAGGCAAAGCCGGCGCCGTAAATCGTGTTGTTGCCGATACCGCCAATCACGGCAGCATAAGAATCGGCCCACACCGTCTGGTCGCCATCAGCCAGCAGTGAGGGGCCGAGGTTGTAGCTGGTCTGGTAGTGCAGGAAATCGACCGCGACATAGTTCGGCAGATCGCCCTCCAGCGCGGGCGCACCCGGGTCCTGGAGGGTCAACTGATTGGCTCTACCCGTGTAATAGTCTTCGTCGATGTCTTCCCGGGTGAAGTGATTGACAGTCACCGGATCTTCGGGCCCGCCGTGCACGGATTCGAGGTCCCATTCCGATTCGGAGTGGGTGCTGTAGTTCTTTGTCCACTGCACCGAACTCCAGGCGCTTTCCAGGCTGGACGTGTAGTTGTAGGACTGAATTGTGCCGGTGCCACTGGCAATGTTGTTTGTCTGGAAGGCGATCGTGGCCGTCGTGTCTGTGGCCGGTCGCTCCAACTGCACCCCGATGTCCCAATTCTTTGCGTAGACATGGGAAGTTGTCGTGGACCACAAATTGGCCGGATCCGTCCGCGGTATGTAAACGTCCTTGGAGAACTCCGTCCTCTGAGTAGAGTTTTTCGTCACGTACAGCGAGTAATCAGCAGGCCGGTACCAGGAACCATCCACTCTCTGCGTATAGCCACTGCCAACGTAATTCCGGGAAATCGAACCCAGGGCGCCGGACTGAAAGTCATGGAGAAGATTCGCCTGCAAATCGGCCCAGTCTGTCCGGCTGGCCTCCACCAGCGCATCGCCCGTGGTGGTGTTACCCTGCGCATCCTCAAACACCCAGGAGGTCTGGGTGGAAGCGTAATAGTCCTTGATGCGCATCGAAGCCGAGGTGCCGCGCACTTCGACCACCAGGTCGTTGGCGCGCCGCACAGCGTTCAAGTCTTCGAACTTCATGCCTGCCGAGCCCAGCTTGATAATCGAGCCTTCGGTGGAGTCATCGACCACGGTATTGCGGTCGGCGTCATAGCCGAGGACATAGGTATCCAAACCGTCGCCACCGGCCAGCGTGTCTTTGCCGTAATTGGCATACAGCACGTCGTCACCGCCTTCGCCATACACCATGTCGTCGCCGTTGCCGCCACTCAGCACGTCGTTGCCGCCGCCCGCATGCAGCGTGTCGTTGCCGTAGCCACCGCTCAGGCTGTCGGTGCCCGCGCCGGAGGTCAGGCTGTCGTTGCCATTGCCGCCCAGCAAGGTGTTGTTGCCGTTACCGGCTGAGAGTACGTCGTTACCCTCACCGCCGTTCAGCGTGTCGTTGCCCGAACCGGCGGTCATGGTGTCGCTGCCCTGGTCGCCATCCAAGGTGTTGTTGCCCTCGCCTGCGGAGAGTGAATCGTTACCTTCACCGCCGTTCAGGATGTCGTTGCCCGAGCCAGCGGTGATGGTGTCGTTGCCCTGGTCACCACTCAAGGTGTTGTTGCCGTCACCAGCCAAGAGCACATCATTGCCTTCACCGCCACCCAGCGTGTCGTTGCCCGAGCCCGAGGTAAGGGTGTCATTGCCCTCATCGCCACTCATGGTGTTATCGCCGTCGCCGGCCGTGAGCTGGTCGGCTCCCAGGCCGCCGCTGAGGGTGTTATCCCCGTCCCCGGCTATGAGGATGTCGTTGCCATCCCCCCCCTGCAGATTGTTGTCCTGGTCGCCCACGGTGATGGTGTCATCGCCTGCCCCACCGTCGAAGGTGTTGTTGCCTTCGGTATCGATCAGGATGTCGTCGCCGTCACCCCCCATCAGGATGTCGTCGCCGGCGCCGCCTTCGAGGCGGTCATCGCCTGCGTCTCCTTGCAAGGTGTCGTTGCCATCGCCGCCAAGCAGAATGTCGTCTCCGCCGCCGCCATATAGCTTGTCCGCGCCTTCACCGCCATCGACGTAATCATCGCCGTGAAGTTCAAGGCTGATCTTGCTCTCATCGGCATCGCCCCAGAGTATGTCGTCGCCTTTACCACCAAGAATTGTGTCGTCATTACCGCCACCTTCAGCGTAATCATCTCCGTCCCCGCCATCCAGGTAATCCTCCCCGTGGAATTCACCCGCCAGACGACTTTCTGGATCATCGCCAAAAAGCTTGTCTTTGCCAGCGCCGCCGATCAGGGTGTCATTCGCCCCATCGCCTACCAGCTGGTCATCCCCTTCTCCGCCATCGAGGTAGTCATCACCATGGAAACTGCCGGGAATATAGTGATCGTCGCCCTCTTCGCCGGAGTCGTCGCCCCATAGAAGGTCGTTGCCTGCTCCCCCATAAAGGGTGTCGCTTTTGCCACCACCCGTTAAGTAGTCGTCGCCGTCTCCTCCATCGAGGAAGTCGGTCCCGTGAAACTCAGCCTCTAATTTGACAAGCGCAGCGTCGCCCCACAGCTGATCGCTCCCCGCTCCGCCTTTTAGGCGGTCGTTCCCGCCATTGCCTTCGGCGTAGTCGTCGCCGTCTCCGGCGTCAATATCATCATCCCCGTGGTACTCCCCGGCGAGATAGCCGGCATCGCTTATCAGGCCACCGGTGTCTGCGTAAATTTCGTCATCACCCGCTCCGCCGACCAAGGTATCCGAACCTCCGCCGCCCCACAAGAAATCATTGCCATCTTCTCCGTTTATGTAGTCGTCACCATGGTATTCACCGGCGAGGTCGCTGGCATCGCCCGACAACTCGTCATCTCCATCGCCCCCATAAAGCGTGTCATTGCCTCCTTCGCCCCAGAGACTGTCGTTACCACCCTCTCCATCCAGATAATCGTCACCATGGTATTCACCGGCGAGATCAGATTCCGAGGCATCGCCTTGAAGCTGGTCGTTGCCGTCTCCACCATAGAGCGTGTCATTGCCGCCATTGCCCCAAAGGCGATCGTCCCCATCTTCTCCGTCGAGGTAATCATTGCCGTGGTATTCGCCAGCTAATGTCGATGCAGCGGCGTCGCCCCACAAAGAATCATTGCCGGCACCGCCAAACAAGGAATCGTCTTTTCCATATCCCAGAATGACGTCATCGCCATCCCCGCCATCCAAAAAGTCGTTACCGTGTTCGGTAGCCTGAGTAGTGGCATGGCTGCCCGGCGCATTGATTCCATCTCCATATAGCGCATCATCACCCGTGCCGCCTTCAATGATGTCATCGCCGGCCAAACCCCAAAGCTGGTCGTTGCCTGCGCCGCCTTCAATACGGTCACCACCGCGGCCGGCAAACACCATGTCGTTGCCATCGCCGGCGTCAATCACATCGGGCGCGTCATCCGATGTTTCGGCCAGGATCGCATTCGCCTGCGTCGGGCTCCAACCGTGCGTCCGCAGCGTCTGCGGTGCCACCAAATCCGCGGCACCGAAAATATAGTCATTGCCGGCGCCGCCGTTCAGCGTGTCGCTGCCCGCGCCGCCGATGATCACGTCATCGCCAGCACCACCGTCGATTTCATCGTTGCCGGCGCCGCCGTCCAATGCATCATTTCCACCCTTCCCGTTCACCTTGTCGTTGCCGGTACTGCCCACAATCACATCGTTGAAGTCCTCCTCAACTTCGCCATCGATCACCTGGCCGTCCGCCGCCCACTCGGTGCTCGCGTAATAGTCAATGGTGACTCCGTTGTCGACCAGGCTGCCGAGGAAACGACCATGCTGGTCGCCGTTGAAGGTCTTGGTGATCTCACCCAGGTCCTTGATATTCAATCCCCAGGTGTTGCCAACAACGCTTTGCCCGGCGCCCTGGTAGGAAACGCTGATAGCACCTGCCGCATCAGCATCCAGTTGACCCTCTTGCACCAATGCGAAGCTGACTTCAGTCTGCCCTTCCGCCAGGGTGATGGTGGCGCCATCGGCATCTACCTTGCTATCGCCCAATATGGCCTTGAGGCCTTTGCCCGCGAGGCCGGCCAGGCTGAGCACCAGGCTCTCATCCGCCTTGGCCGCGATGTTCAGATAGATGGTGAAGGTTTTTCCCGCGCCTTCAATCAGATCAGAACTTCGCCCCGCGAGGCTGGCTGGGTTAAAACCCGAACCGGCCCAGACGTTGACGCCGCCCCCCTCTTTCAACACAGGTTTGGGGTCGTTTTCCAGCTTGATGCCAAGGTAACCTTCGCTACTCTTGGCCTTATCCAGATTAAAGTTATTGACCGTAATGGTGTTGTCCGTGCTCCCCGCACGGGTAATGACGAGCTTTTTCCCCGTCGATGAACGGGCGTCGTCGTAAACACTCATCTCCACTACTTGACCAGACGCAAGTTCGACTCTCCAGGCATCACGCCGGCCTGCGGCCGTCACGTCGCCGATCACCTGGCCGTCTATCTTGATTTTCCCCATACCATCCGAATCAAGGATGGTGTCTTTGCCGAAGCTGCCTGTGAATTGGTAGGTATCACTGTCCTTGCCGCCCGCCAAGGTGTCGTTACCTGCGCCGCCTATAAGGATGTCATCCCCGCCATCACCTTGAAGGTAGTCGTCTCCGTCGTTGCCGCTAAGCGTATCGCCTCCACCCCCACCGAAAAGCTGGTCATTGCGATTACCCCCTCCGATATCAGCCTCAGCGTCCTGCCCGCCAAACACCACATAGCGAGTAACTCCCGTGACTCCGCCGCGCTGTATTTTGATTTTGGTGCTTTGATCCGACCAGACAGTATCGGGAGACTGGTGGTCATAAAGCGCGGCTTCGGCATCCTGAGGTAATACTCCTCCGGTGCTCGTGTCGTATCGCGCATTCTTCTCGTTGTAGTAAGTCACACGCGCCAAAAACTGTGCCCTTGCCTCGAGGTACTGGTCGCTGATAGCAGCCTGGCCTTGCGACCGCAGTTCAGGTGCGAGGTCTTTGTCGTGAGTCCAATCGGCATACAAATCCTGCTGTGCATTCCGTAATTCAACCGGAACTTCCCCGTCAAACTTGATCGCAAACGGCGCAAGGTACACCAGGCTCAAAAGGGCACCGAAATCTTCTCGCGCCGATGAACCGTTAGTGGGTGCGGGCACCAACTTGGCGTGACCAGCTATAGCTTGACCGGCTATAGCCACATAAGCGGCGCTGGTTTGAATTTCCTTGAGTCTTAGGTAGAACGTTTTCCGGCCTGTATTGCCAGCAGCATCATCCTCTAACTCAGCCCAGGTGTTGCCGCTCGTATTACCTTTAAGATTTGAATAAGTAGAGCCAACCAACATGCCACCCAAGGCATTCAGAACATTCTCAAGAACGTTTCCTTCTGCTTTCCCCTGGCCGTTACCGCTCACTAAATCGCCGTCTTCTTTTCTCAAGTTTGATGCGTTCTTGAGAATAGTCTTGAGCATCGGAGCCGCATCTTGTTGCTGCCCTTGATCGAACAGCTTCAGCAAGGTATTTTGCACATTGAGCGAGTCAACAAGAAGAACCAGACTATGCGTGTCACCGAAATCGTTGGTAACGTAGTTATTCACCAAGAGCTTGATGCTGCCGTAATCCAGCGATGCATTCACAGCGGCGGCGCCAACCCCGCCACGGTAGAGCGGCTGGTCTTCAATAAAGACACGAACATCCTTGCCGATATGCCACTGGCTGTTGGACACCATCGAAGGACTGCTGTCACCCACGATGTCGAATTGGTTCGCCTTCGGAGATTTCTCGTAACCATCCAGGTAAACCTTACTGCCAAGTGCTTGTTGCGCCCCACTGAGCATCGAGGCCGACTGGGATTTCTGTGCGAGTAATTTGACGGCCATGCGGTAGTCAAGATTCTCTGCGTCAATATCCTGGTCAGCAACGCGCACGGGGTTGCTGGTAGCGTTCGCGCCAGTACCACCCGCCACCAAAGTCCCTACGCGTTCAGCTTCAGCAACAAGCGTGCGAATTTCTTTCAACGCGTCGGTGATGAAGCTCTTTTCCTGCACCAGCGAGGGAAACTGCGGGTTGCTGTTGTCCGGATTGCTGGGCAAGGTGTAGCCGTCTAGCAAGGATTGAGCTTGGTCCAGGAGATAGTATTTCTCTGTCACGGGAGCTAAATTCCATGCAGCTGGCGCCAGGATGTCACGCAAGCCCTGATAAATCTCCCTTAGCTGCGGGTCGGTGAAGCGGGCATCAATCTGGCTGGGATCATCACGCAGGGCTTTGAATTCTTGAAGCAAGCCTTCGAGGGTGTCGGTAGCGAATTTGACTTTGCCAACGCCGGCACCATTAAAAGTCACGACTTGTTGCGCTGCGTCCGGGTGCAGAAGATTGAAGGCGGTGGCGAGATGCCCACCCAGGCTGTAGCCGGTGACGCTGAAATTTGCCCCGACAGGCAGTTTTCCGCCGGTCTTAAGCTCGGCGTACCAGCTCTCCATATCGCTGAGCTGGCCCCACGCGAAGCCGGTGTCTTTGATTTCAAAGCTGTTGGTGGCCTGGTTGTCCCGCGCCGCGTCGTCTATGAATTCCGTGGAGCGGAAGGACATGACCAGCTCATTGGTGTCTTTGTTCCTGAACAAGGTACCGCTGAAGCCGGTCGACGTGTTGGCTTTTTGATCAAGTACTTCCCAATGCGCGGCAAATTCGGTGGCTTGGATTTCGGTAAACCTACTGGTGTGACCGTTGCCAGCCTTTAGAGCATCGATCAGAGCGGATCCACTCGGAATTAAATCGCCAGTCTTATTTACTCTAAGAAAAGCTTCCGCAGCCATCTGCAGATCGGCGTACTTTAGTAACTCGGCTGTGGTCGGTGACGGCATCATTAGCTTCCTTATTTAGATGGTTTGAGAACTTTTTCTACAAAGCGCACTGCCTGATATGGCTGAGCGCTAGCGCCATGCCTATCTGCAAATTTAGGGCACGCTTGATCGGCGGCAAATAGCCAAGGAGAGCGCCCACCTGCGCGACTGCCCTGCGCCCAATCCATCATGTAGCCGATCCGCTCAGCGATGACCTCGTTGGTTTGCAGATCAATCACTTTGAGCGAGCTACCTGCAATCCAGTACTCACGCTCTTCTCGGGTGGAAATGTCGTCGTAAGTCACCCCATAACGCGGCGTTGTTCCAGAGGCCGGAACTCTATCGAGAACAAATTCATAGACATTCAAGTCATAGTTGGGATTTCGTTGAAGTTCGAGTTGAACATTCGGTGCAGTAGCATCCTTTTTTCGTACCGCTTTTACGGCTCCCGTATACCGATATCGCTGTCCATCCTTTGGGTCTTGAACTTGGACATATAGGTAGCCTCTAGGACGCGCGGGTACATCGACATCAGGATTTATGACATGCGTCGCGGCATACTGTCCGCGAACAAAAGTCTCGATGTACCCCGCTCCTCCCAAATCTCGTCCATAAGGATCATCGAGCTTGAACTGATCTCCGTAATTGACATCACTGGGCCGCAGTTTGAGCAAATACGCCTCATCCACGCTTTCCACTGTTTTGTAGATTTTTTCCCCCGCCGTCTTGCATCGCTCTGCAAACATGGCCTGTGCTTTGGCTTGGCGCTCGCTGCTCTGTGCAACGCTGGGACCGCTGGCACTGGCGCAGGCGCTGAGTATCAAAACCAGGCTGAACAGCGGGGCAATAAGTCGGTGAAGGTTGGGGCACGTTTTCATGTGAGTTAACTCCTGGAGGTTTATTACCGAAAAGCTACGCGCTCAGAGTGCTTGCGAAACACGTCTGAGCCATGCTTGAGCTAACAGCAAGAGCACCGAATAGAACACTCAAAATGAGCAGCGGCCTGCTTGTTTCATTGAATTTGAGTTGCAGGTTCAACCCGCTTGACTCCTGATTCAGTTTTCGCTCTCTCACCTCTCCCTCCCCGACTCCTGCACCGCCTTCTGCACAGGCGACAGCAAATACTCCAGCACGGTCCGCTTGCCCTGGTTGATCTCGGCCACCACCTGCATGCCCGGCGTGATGACCAGGGCCTTGCCTTGCGGATCCTTGAGCACCTGCTCATCGAGCTTGACGCGCACCTTGTAGGTCGCCATGGCGGCAGCGGCAGCCGCCGCGGCATCGGCGGCGCTTGAGCCGGCGCTGGCTGATGACGCGCTGCCGCTGCCCTGGTTGTTCTGCGTGGCGTCGGCACTGATGTGGATGACCTTGCCCATCAACATGCCGTATTTCTGGAACGGGTAGGCGGCGAGCTTGACCTGGGCGGACTGGCCCACTTGCACAAAACCCACGTCGTCGTTCTTGATCGACACGTCGGCAAACAGCTGCTCGCCCTGGGGCACCAGAGTCAGCACCACGCTGCCGGGCTGGACCACGGCGCCTACGGTGGTGGTGGCCAGGTCCTTGATCACGCCGTCTTGCGGGGCGCGCAGTTCCATCAGGCCTTCCTTGTAAATGCTTTTGTCGAGCGTGGGTTGCAGCTGCGCGGTTTTGGCGCGAACTTCGGCCAGCTCTTTTTGCAGCTCGCTTTTGTAGGCGCTTTGCAGCTGGCTGATTTTTTTGGTTTGCGCGGCGATGGTGGCGGTGAAGGCCTGCACGGCGGATTGCTGGGCGTCGAGGTCTTTGGCTTTTTCAATCGCTTCGCGCTGCTTGTCGGCGGCGGCCAGGCTGCCCATAAAGCCTTCTTTTTCGAGCTTCTCGTACGCGGCGGCGGTGCGCTGGTAGGTCGGTAATGTTTGCTGCAGCTTGGTGAGCATTTCGGCCGCGCCTTTTTTCTCATGCTCGGCTTTGGTGAGCATGGACTTTTCCTGGTCCAGGCTGTCGAGAAAGGCTTTGCGGTGGGCGATGTACTGGCTTTGCACATGGGCAAAGCGCTGCGGGTCGTCGCCGGCCTTGGGCAGCATGGGCTGGTCGGCGAGTTCAGCCTCGAGCCTGCGCATCTGCAACTGCTGGGTGGCGAGGTCGCTGCTGATGCCGGCCTTGTCGGCGCTGGCGAGCGTCGTGTCCAGCCGCGCCAGCACCTGGCCGCGCTTGACGGTGTCGCCTTCGTTGACCAGCAGCTCCTTGACCACGCCGGGCTCGGCGGGCTGCACGATCTTGACCAGGGTTTGCGGCACCAGCTTGCCTTCGGCCGTGGCGATGATGTCGAGCTTGCCGATGGCGGCCCAGATGAGCAGGATAAACACCAGCGCCGAGACGGACCACAGCACGATGCGGCCGAACTCGCTGGGGGGCTCGTTCTGTATCAGCCTGAGCGGGTCATGCCATTGGCTGGGCGGGCGTAGCGGAACGACTTTGGCGGTGGCGGGTTGCGCTGCAGCGGCGGGAGCCTCAGCCTGCTGTGAACCGACCTGCGGCATGGTGGGTGGCACGGCGCTCATTCCTCGCCCTCCGCCTTGGGCACGGTGCGCAGCGTGGCGCCTCCGCTGTGAGGTGTATGGCCCATGGACGTGACCTTGCCGGGCTGCCCTGGCGCGGGCGACATCAGTTGGGCGCCCGTGGCCGTGAGGCGGAACACCGCGTCTATCTTGAGGCCCTTGGGCAGGCCGTGGGTGATAAACAGCATGGTGACCTTGCCCTTGAGGGCATTGATGGTTTGCGCGAAGTGTTCGGCCGTGGGGCCGTCGAGCGCGCTGGTGGCTTCGTCAAACACCAGGATGCTGGGGCGCTTGAGCAGCGCGCGGGCAATGGCGATGCGCTGCTTCTGCCCGCCCGAGAGGCCGGCGCCGCGCTCGCCGATTTCGGTCTGGTAGCCCTGGGGCTGGGCCTCGATGACGCTGTGGATCTCGGCCATCTTGCAGGCGGCGGTGATCTGCTCAAAGGTGGCGTTGGGGCTGGCCATCTGCAGGTTGTCGTAGATGGTGCCGCTGAACAGCATGGTCTCTTGCGGCACCACGCCGAAGTGGCTGCGCAGCTCGTTGGCCGAGAGGTAGCGTATGTCTATGCCGTCGATCAGGATGCGGCCGGCGCTGGGCTGGTAAAAGCCCTGCAGCAGTTTGGCCAGCGTGCTTTTGCCGCAACCCGAGGGGCCCATGATGCCTATCATCTGGCCCGGCTTGACGTTCAGCGAGAGGTTCTCGTACACCAGCGGCAGGTGCTCGGCGTATTTAAAGGCGATGTCGTGGATCTGTATCTCGCCCTTGCGCGCGGTGTCGCGCGCGGGGATCACTGAATAGGGCTCTATCGGCGCGTTCATCAAGTCGCCCAGCCGCGCGACCGACAGGCTGGCCTGCTGGAACTGCTGCCACAGGCCCACCAGGCGCAGCATGGGCTGCGAGAGACGGCCCGAGAACATCTGGAAGGCCACCAGCATGCCGATGGTGAACTCCTTGCTGTGCATGACGGTGTAAGCGCCTATGCCCAGGATCAGCAGGCTCATCAATTGTTCAAGCAGGTTGGACGCGGTGTTGTAGGTATTGGCCAGCTGCTTGGTGGCGAAGCCGGCCTGCAAATAGCTGGCGAGGTAACCGCTGTATTTGCTGTTGAGCTGGGGCTCGAGCTGCAGCGACTTGACGGTTTCCAGGCCCACAACATATTCCGTGAGGAAAGCCTGGTTGCGCGCGCCCATCTGGAACTGCTCCTGCAGCCGCGCCTGGAACAGCGGCGCCACCACCAGGCTCAGGCCGACGATGACGGCGAGGATGGCCAGCACGATCAGCGTCAGGGTGACGCTGTAATAAAACATGATGGCGACGAAGATCAGCAAAAAGGGAAAGTCCAGCACCAGCGTGACGGCCGCGCTGGCGATGAACTCGCGAATGGTTTCCACGCCGTGCAGCCGCGCCGCGATGACGCCGGTGGGCCGGTGCTGGAAGTACAGCGGCGGCAGCTTGAACAAGCGCTCGAACACCGAGGAGCCCAGCACCGCATCGACCCGGTTGCCGGTGTGCAGCACCAGGTATTGGCGCAACCAGGACAGCGCCGCGGAGAAAGTCATGAACACCAGCATGCCGATGGCGATGACGATGAGCGTGCTTTCGGTGCGGTGCACCACCACCTTGTCGATGATGGCCTGGGTAAAGAGCGGCGTGGCCAGCGCGATGAGCTGGATGACCAGGGAGGCCAGCAGCACCTCCTGCCAGAGTTTTTTGTGCTTGAGCAGCTCGGGCACAAACCAGCTGAAACCGAATTTGCGCGACTGCCGCGCCTGGGCTTCGCTGTCGGGATCGGCGGCCGGGTCGGCCTGCGGCGTCACGCGCGTGATGTGGCCGCTGTAGCGCAGGGCAAACTCGGCCAGCTCCAGCGTGCGCGGGCTGGCGTCGCCGGCTTCGATCAGCAGCAGCTTGGTGGCATCGGCCTGCAGGACCAGGGCGGGCGCTGTTTGTTCGGGTGCCTGCGCTTCTTCCGTGCCGGGGTCTTTTGGGTCCTCACCGGCCGCCTGGGCCGGAGCGGGGTTGGCCGCCTTGGGCTGCAGCCAGGCGATCAGTGGAAAACTTTCCTTGTTCAGCTTTTCGGCCTTGGCCTTGTGGTGAACAGCGTCAAAGCCGTAGGCCTGCATGGCCTCCAGCAAGGAGCGGGTTGTGTAAGGCGCCGCCAATTGCTGCCGCGCCAGCGCATCCGAAAACGGCTTGCGATGTAAGGCGCAGACCCCCTGCAATGCCCAGAAAAAGGCATCGCCCGATACTTTTTTATCCATCATCCCCGACCCGTTGCGCTTGAACCAGCTACTGTTATTTGTCGCGCCACTTGCGCGTTTCATTTATCTCCTGCCAGTGCGCCTCCTGGCGCCTGCTAACACGGCCGGATCAGTTTAGAGTCAAAAAACACTTGGCAACTACTATTTCTTCTTCTGTGTTGCATTCCTGGAATTTTTTCCAGGGAAAACCAGTGCATTTGTAAATGGGCCGACATTTGCGGCCGCAGGCCTCCTCTAAACAGAGGAGCCGGCAACAGCAGCAGGCAAAGCCCTTGCCTGCGCCATGGCACGGTCAAGCCGCAATAATTGATCCCGAACACCCCCTATATTCGTGTCCGCCATGATTCAACGCCCCGAAAACATCCACCGCCACTACCACGCCCATCTCTATTTCGGGCCGGACACCGTGGAGCAAGCGCGCGCGCTGGCAAGCCGGGCCGGCGAGTTGTTCCATGTGGGTGTGGGCCGCGTGCATGAACGCGAAGTGGGGCCGCACCCGCGCTGGAGCTGCCAGCTGTCGTTTGACAGCGCGGAGTTCGACCGCATCATCCCCTGGCTGGAGAGCGAGCGCCAGGGCCTGGATGTGTTTGTGCACGGGGTGACGGGTGACGACCTGGCGGACCACACCACACATGCCTCATGGCTGGGCCAGCCGGCCGAGCTCAAGCTCGAGATGTTCAGGCGTTGAGGTTCAGGCGCTGAGCTTGCGAGGGGCCAACCGCAGGGGCGCGGATTCCACCCAGCGGTACAGCGCCTGCCCCGCGAGCAGGGACAGCACAAACGCCAGCAGCATGCCCAGCGCATTCGCGGCAAGCTGCGTGGGCCAGAAGTGGCTGACCACGGCATTGACCAGCAGGCAGACCGGGAAGTGGATCAGGAACACCGAGTACGAGATGCGGCCCAGCTGCTGGAGCCGGCGCTGCCGCAGCCAGCGCAGCGGCCAGGCATCTTGCGGCGCGCCGCTGAGCCACACCAGGACCAGCGCAGTCACCACGGCCACGACCAGCCGCCCCCGGAAATCCAGCGCCAGGGCCAGCGTGCCCAGGACGGCAATGGCCGAGAGCCAAAACCCGCGGCGCGCACCCGCCTCGCGTGAAGCCCAGAAGGCCAGCATGCCCAGCGCGTAAGCGCCGAAGAAGTACAGCGCGGTGATGTCAAAGGACGGTTGCCGGTTGAACACCAGCAAGGACAGCAACGCGATCAGCAAGACGGCCATGGCGCCCGCCGACACCGCCGTGCTGGTGCGCAGGCGCCGCGAAGCGGCAAACACCAGCACCGCCACCGCGTAAAGCTGAAGATCCATCGCCACATACCAGACGCCGGCCGACAGCGACTCCTGGCCCAGCAGGTCCTGCAGCAACAGGCCATGGGCCAGCAACTGCAGCAGCGTGGGCGCCGCGGGCACTGAGGGGTGGTCAAACCAGGGCCTGAGCAGCGCGGCCACCAGAACGCTGGCGGCCAGTGCCACCAGATAGGGCTTCACCAAGCGGCCATAACGGCGCAGGATCAAAGGCCCGGCGGCGTCGAACACAGCCGTGCCCTTTGGCGCCAGCGAGGCGGCGGCCAGGAAGCCGCCCACCACCAGGAAGAGCTGCACCGCCATGCGGCCGTAGTCATAAAGCCAGTCCATGAGCCCGGGCGCATAGCCGTAGACCACGTCCGACATGGGCCCGTAAAAAGCCAGGTGGTGCCAGACGATGAGCACGCAGGCCAGGCCTTTGAGGGCGTCAAGGCCCTGGAGGCGCTGAGGTGCCGTCATCAGGTCGCTACCGAATTGCTAGGCGCAGACCCGCTGGCGCGCGTCAAAGTATTCGCGCTTGAGCTGCTCCACAAAGGCTGCGGCGCTTTGCACCTTGCTGACGGCGCCTATGCCCTGGCCGCAGCCCCAGATGTCTTTCCAGGCCTTGGACTTGCTGCCTTCGCCGCCGCCGAAGTTCATGGTCTTGACGTCGCCCTCGGGCAGGTTGTCCGGGTCCATGCCGGCCGCGCGAATCGAAGGCGCGAGGTAGTTGCCGTGCACGCCGGTAAACAGGCTGCTGTAGACGATGTCGTCGGAACTGCCGTCGACGATGGCCTGCTTGTAGGCGTCGGCGGCGCGCGCCTCGTCGGTGGCGATGAAGGCCGAGCCTATATAAGCAAAGTCGGCGCCCATGGCCTGCGCGGCCAGCACTGCGCCGCCGGTGGAGATGGCGCCCGACAGCGCCAGCGGGCCGTCAAACCACTGGCGGATTTCCTGGATCAGCGCAAAGGGGCTTTTAACGCCCGCATGGCCGCCCGCACCGGCGGCCACGGCCACCAGGCCGTCCGCGCCTTTTTCAATCGCCTTGCGCGCGAACTTGTTGTTGATGATGTCGTGCAGGACCACCCCGCCGTAGCTGTGCGCCGCCGCATTGATGTCCTCGCGCGCGCCCAGGCTGGTGATGTAGATGGGCACCTTGTATTTCACGCACAGTTCCATGTCGTGCTCCAGCCTGTCGTTGGACTTGTGCACGATCTGGTTGATGGCAAAGGGCGCGGCCGGCTTGTCGGGGTTGGCCTTGTTGTGGGCGGCCAGCCCCTCGGTGATTTCAGCCAGCCACTCGTCGAGCTGCGACGCGGGGCGCGCATTGAGCGCGGGCATGGCGCCGACCACGCCGGCCTTGCACTGCGCGATGACCAGCTTGGGATTGCTGATGATGAAGAGCGGCGAGCCGATGATGGGCAAAGGCAGCTGGTTCAATGCGCCGGGCAGTCTGGACATGGTGGCTCCGTGGGTATCAAAGACAGGGGGATTCAGGAAAACAGGCTGCCGCCGGTGAGTGGTGGCAGCCCTGTCAGAACGCGTCCAGCGCCAGCGCGGTCACGCTGTCGGCGCCTTCAACAATGCTGTCGCGCAGGCCCGGGGCCTTGGTCAGCAGGTGGTCGGCGTAAAAACGCGCGGTGGTGACCTTGGCCTGCATGAAGGCCACGTCGGTCCCCTGCGCGATCTGTTCCTGCGCGACCAGCAGCGAACGGGCCATCTGCCAGCCGGCGACCACATTGCCCGCGAGCATCAGGTAGGGCACGCTGCCCGCGAACACCGCATTGGGGCTGGCCTTGGTGTTGCCGGCCACAAAATCCACCACATCGACAAAGGCCTCGCGCGCGGCCTTCAGGCGTTTGGCCACAGCGACGGCATCCGCATTGCCCTGCTTGACGAGTTGTTTTTCGGTGGCCTCGATCTGGCCGGCGATGGCCTTGGCCACCTGGCCGCCGTCGCGCGAGGTCTTGCGGCCTATCAGGTCGTTGGCCTGGATGGCGGTTGTGCCTTCGTAAATCGTCAGGATCTTGGCGTCGCGGTAGTACTGGGCCGCGCCGGTTTCCTCGATAAAGCCCATGCCGCCATGCACCTGCACGCCCAGCGAGGTGACTTCCAGGCTCATCTCGGTGCTGTAGCCCTTGACCAGCGGCACCATGAATTCATAAAAAGCCTGGTTCTGCTTGCGCACCTCGGCATCGGGATGGTGGTGGGCCGCGTCGTAAGCCGCGGCGGCCACAGAGGCCATGGCCCGGCAGCCTTCGGTGTAGGCGCGCATGGTCATCAACATGCGCTTGACGTCGGGGTGGTGGATGATGGGCGCGCTGGCCTTGATCGAACCATCGACGGGCCGGCTCTGCACGCGGTCTTTCGAAAACGCCACGGCCTTCTGGTAGGCGCGCTCGGCAATCGCGATGCCCTGCATGCCGACGGCGTAGCGCGCGGAGTTCATCATGATGAACATGTATTCGAGGCCGCGGTTTTCCTCGCCGACGATGTAGCCCACGGCGCCGCCATGGTCGCCGTACTGCAGCACCGCCGTGGGCGAGGCCTTGATGCCCATCTTGTGTTCAATGCTCACGCAGTGCACGTCGTTGCGCGCGCCCAGGGCGCCGTCCTTGCCGACCATGAACTTGGGCACGACAAACAGGCTGATGCCCTTGACGCCTTCGGGCGCGCCCGTCACGCGGGCCAGCACCAGGTGCACGATGTTCTCGGCCATGTCGTGCTCACCGTAGGTGATGAAGATCTTGGTGCCGAAAATCTTGTAAGTGCCGTCGGGCTGCGGCTCTGCACGGCTGCGCACCATGGCCAGGTCCGAGCCGGCCTGCGGCTCGGTCAGGTTCATGGTGCCTGTCCACTGGCCGCTCACGAGTTTTTCGAGGTAGACCGCCTTGAGATCATCGGAGCCGGCAGTCAGCAGCGCCTCGATGGCGCCGTCGCTGAGCAGCGGGCACAGCGCGAAGCTCATGTTGGCCGAGTTGAGCATTTCGCCGCAGGCCGCGCCTATGGTCTTGGGCAGGCCCTGGCCGCCGAAATCAGCCGGGTGCTGCAGGCCTTGCCAGCCGCCTTCGACGTATTGCTTGAACGCTTCCTTGAAGCCGGGCGTGGTGGTGACTTCGCCGTTTTTCCAGCTCGAGGGATTGGTGTCGCCGTCGCGGTTCAGCGGCGCCAGCACGCCTTCATTGAATTTCGCGCATTCCTCGAGCACCGCCTGCGCGGTGTCCAGGCCGGCCTCCTCAAAGCCGGGGATTTTGGCGATCTGTTCGATATTGGCCAGGTGCTGGATGTCAAACAGCATGTCCTTGACGGGGGCGGTGTAGCTCATTTTTGTCTCCGAAATTCTTGCTCCTGCCCCCACTTGGGGGGAAGGTTGGGAGGGGGCCGCAGCGAGCGCTGCCGACCCTCACCCCTGCCCTCCCCCAACAGGGGAGGGAGTTCAGTACTTACAGCGCCGCGACCAGCTCAGGCACGGCCGTGAACAGGTCGGCTTCCAGGCCGTAGTCGGCCACGCTGAAGATGGGCGCTTCGGGGTCCTTGTTGATCGCCACAATGACCTTGCTGTCCTTCATGCCGGCCAGGTGCTGGATCGCGCCGGAAATACCAGCGGCGATGTACAGCTGCGGCGCCACGATCTTGCCGGTCTGGCCCACCTGCCAGTCGTTGGGCGCATAACCCGCATCGACGGCGGCCCGGCTCGCGCCCAGGGCCGCGCCCAGCTTGTCGGCCAGCGGCGTCAGCACTTCGCTGAACTTCTCGCTGGAGCCCAGCGCGCGTCCGCCCGAAACAATGATCTTGGCGGCGGTCAGCTCGGGGCGGTCGCTCTTGGCGATCTCCGAGCCCAGGAAGCTCGACTTGCCGCTGTCGGCCACACCGGCCGGCGTTTCGATCGCGGCCGAGCCGCCGCTGGCGGCTGCCGCGTCAAAGCCCGTGGTGCGCACGGTGATGACTTTGGTGGCGTCCAGGCTTTGCACGATGGCGATCGCGTTGCCGGCGTAAATCGGGCGCTCAAAGGTGTCGGCAGCATCAACCTTGGTGATGTCGGAGATCTGGCCCACGTCCAG
>Ga0102589_1001898_pt1 | contig 26064 bp, 24 predicted proteins | sample AraplaMF_Col_mLB_FD_76858 | JGI IMG/M metagenome (GOLD analysis project Ga0102589, IMG submission 76858) | Arabidopsis root microbial communities from the University of North Carolina, USA - plate scrape MF_Col_mLB | ecosystem: Host-associated > Plants > Roots > Endosphere | place: USA... | reverse complement strand
CTGAACTCGCCTAGGAGCAGTAAGGTGGAACAGAAGTCTAATTCTTAGTAAATCTTAACGGTTAACCTTCGATAACAGGTTTGTAATCAAACGATTACTGCTAAGGTGGATTCATAATGGAATCAATGAGAGTGGTACCGCGTTAAGTAAATGGCTTGGCGTCTCTTTATATAAAGAGATGCTGGGCCATTTTTTATTATATATAGGAAGAAATGGAGGTTTTATTTGGATTGGTCAATTATATTTATTTATTAATATAAAAAGATTTAATTGGGAGGAAAATAAGATGAAACAGACGGAGCAATGGACTTCGAAATTAGGTTTTATAATGGCCGCAGCAGGATCTGCAATTGGACTTGGAGCAATATGGAAATTTCCTTATATTGCTGGGAAGAGCGGTGGAGGAGCATTCTTTTTAATCTTTATATTGTTTACGGTATTAATAGGTCTTCCGTTATTGATAGCTGAATTTATGATAGGGCGCAGTACACAAAAACAAGCAGTTGGAGCATTTAAAAGTATCGCACCCAATACAGGTTGGCACTGGATTGGACGCCTTGGCGTTGGAACATGTTTTATTTTGTTATCGTTTTATAGTGTTGTTGGTGGCTGGGTATTAATCTATTTATTCAGAGGGATAATGGGACAATTGATTACACCGCAGCAAAATTACAGTTCTTTATTTACAGAAACAATTGGGGATCCTGTTTGGGCAATCGCTGGACATTTTGCCTTTATGTTTATTACGATTTGGGTTGTATCAAAAGGTGTACAAAATGGAATTGAAAAAGCGAGTAAATATATGTTACCAGCATTGTTCGTTCTGTTTGTAGCTCTTATTGTTCGCTCTTTAACACTTGATGATGCGATGAAAGGGGTCAAATTCTTCTTACAGCCTGATTTCTCAAAAATCACATCAGAAAGTATTTTATTTGCAATGGGACAATCATTTTTTGCAATTAGTATAGGAATTTCAATCATGGTCACGTATAGTTCTTACTTAAATAAAAAAGAAAGTTTACCACGTTCAGCGGTAACGATTGTTGGACTGAACCTGTTTGTTTCTCTATTTGCAGGGCTTGCTATTTTTCCAGCAGTATTTTCACTAGGAATGGAGCCAACAGAAGGACCAGGATTGTTATTTATTGTATTACCATCTGTATTTAGTCAAATTCCATTTGGAAATGTCTTTTTAACAGTATTTCTTGCGCTATTTACATTTGCAACGCTAACATCTGCATTTTCTCTACTTGAAACAGTCGTTTCAGCACTAGCGAATGGACAGCAAGAAAGAAGAAAGAAATTGTCATGGATCATTGGATTTTTAATTTTCTTAATAGGTATCCCATCTGCACTTTCATTTGGTGTATGGAATGATATAACAATCTTCGGCAAAAATATTTTTGACGCGGTAGACTTTTTATCTAGTAATATATTAATGCCACTTGGAGCTTTATTCATTAGTATTTTCGTCTCATTTAAAATGGAGAAAAAGGTACTGGAAGCAGAATTTTTTATTGGCGGGAATTACAGGAAATCAGTATTTATTTGCTGGGTGTTTTTACTTCGATATGTTGCGCCAATTGCGATTGTCATTGTCTTTTTGAATGTGATTGGGATTATTTAAATGAAAATAATTGAATATTAAGAAAATATGCGGTGTATTTAAGGAGAAAAACCAACCGAATTATTAAAAAATGTGGTTGGTTTTTAGCCTGTATAAGTAAATCAATTTTATTTATTAAAAGTTATTCTCCCTTTAACATGATTTACTTTTATTTTATCGCTTTTTGCACCTAAGATGGTAACATGCTTTTCAATATTATTGATATCAGCTGAACCATCTCCAATTTTCGCTCTTATAGATCCTTTTATATCCGTAATAACAACTTTGCCGTTATTATTATCAAGATTAATGTCAGACTTTGTATGCGCAATATCTACATCTCCATCTCTATTTGTTACACTTACAGTTCCATTAACGTTGGAAATGTTAATATTACCGTTGACATTAAGTATATTAATATCTGATTCGAGGTTAGAGACTTTGATATCGCCGTCTCTATGATTTTCGTTAAATTCTACTTTTATGTTCTTAGGTAATGATAGTTTGACATCAACCCAAGTTTCACTATTGCTAAAAAATTGTCCATCAAAAGAAGTGTTTAAAGTTGCAATTCCATTTTTGGCTGAAAGATCTAGTTTTAATTTATCCATGCTAATACCCCTAGCTTTTGCAGTTATAGAAGCTTCTATTTTGTCTGATTTAGGATTCGTGGAAATATCAATATTACCATTTCGGTTATCTAGTTTTAACGTTTTAACATCAGTAGCAGGTAGCTCAAGTTGTTGTTCCTTTGTTTCAGTTTCGGAACTTGAACAACCAGTAAGAATTAAAGTTATTAACATACAGAAATAAATCAATCCTTTTTTCAATGTATTTCCTCCAGTCTTCAAAAAAAGTTTAAGCGACATCTTTTTTTACGAATATAGGGTATGCAATGCCATGCATGATGAATATATGAATTAAGATAAACAGTATAGAAAAAACGAAAGTCATACCTTCTACAGGAGGATTATCATATACGAAACTTGATAAATCCGTATGAGAGAAGATGAAATATTTTGTCCAACTGAAACCTTTTAATGAGATACTCATGACAAAACCCGAAATTGCTACTAAAAGAGAAAATACGATAGAGAATGTAGAGCTTTTAAACGCCGCTGAAATCATAAATGCTAAAGTTGCAACAATAATTAAGTAAGGAATCTTAAATAATAAGCTGCCAATTAGTGCCTGAAGGATGCTTGTTTTTTGAACGACATGATCTTTGACAAATAAGTATTCACCATTTATTCCATCAAAGCCTAAAAGAATGCCACTAAATAGAATGGAAAGAAGAAACGTTATCATGATTAAGAAAAATCCAAATAATAACGTAGAAATATATTTAGAAAAATATATTTGTGTGCGAGTCGCGGTTCGTGTTAATAAAAATTTAATTGTACCGGATTGAAATTCACTTGCAACAATTTCACCAGCTATTATGAGTGTAAGAATGGAGATAGCTATTAAAAAGTTCGTACTTTGTCCAATTGTGAAGAACCATGCATTGTTTGTTGGTTTTATATTACTGTCGATGTAATAATTATTTAGTAGAAGTTTTTTTTCATTCTCCATTTTTTCAATAGGTAATTTTAGAGATTCTTTTTCAACTTGAAGCAATGCATTTTCTTCAATAAGAGATGTCTTCCAGTCATCCCCATAATTAACTTGACTGGAAAGCTTTACGTTTAGGAATTGAATGAAAATAAATACAACCATAACACCTACCATAATCCAAGTTCTTTTTCGTTTGAAAATTTTCATGTTTTCATTTTTTATTAGATTAATCATTGTGCACGCCATCTCCAGTCATTTCAATGAATTTGTCTTCTAAAGTTGTTTTCATGGTTTTAATGCCATAAACATTCACTCCATTTTTGGCTAATGTATCGCAAATTTCAGGTATATGTTCTTTACTTATTTTGATTGTAATGCCATTGTGACTTGTTATGATTTCTTCACCTATTACTAATTTTTGTAAGAGTGGGATTGCTAAATCTGTTCGGTCTACTTCAAATTGCACAGCTTGTATCTGTTCTTTTGTAATATCCTTTATATCATGTATACCAACTAGATTTCCTTTGTCTATAATAGCGATGCGATCACACATCATTTCCATTTCGGCCATTAGATGACTTGAAACAACAATTGCTACCTGTTCTTCTGTAGCTAGTTGTTTTAAATGAAACCTTAAATCTCTAATTCCTTGAGGGTCCAGTCCATTTGTAGGTTCATCTAAAATGAGAAGGGCAGGTTTGTGTACAAAAGCAATTGCAAGAGCAAGCCGCTGTTTCATTCCTAAAGAATAAGTGGAAACTTTATTATGAATACTTTTTTCTAACCCAACTAAAGAAACAACTACATCCAAACGTTCTTTTGGAATATTAGGTGTCATTCTAGAAAAGTGAAGGAGGTTATCATAGCCAGATAAAAATTTGTATAAATCAGGATTCTCAACAATCACCCCAACATCTTTCATAGCTTCTTTGAAGTCTTTGCTTGTGTCTTTTTTATTAATTGTGACTGTTCCACTTGTTTTAGAGATTAAGCCAACAATCATTTTAATTGTGGTTGTTTTTCCAGCACCATTGGGGCCTAGAAGACCAAGAATTTCTCCTTTTTGAGCATCAAATGATATTCGATTAACGAGTGTCCGCCTTCCAATTTTCTTAGTTAAGTTTTGTACATTTAAAATACACATATTTTGTTCACTCCCTTAATATTAGTGATGTGTTTCGGTTACAAACATAGCAAAAAGAATGTAATATAAGGCAGTGACAAAGTGTCATAACCTTGCTATGATGAAAATGAAAAAATAGGAAATATAGGGAAGAGGTATAATGTTCATTTGGATAGGAGGCATATGAAAGTTGAATGACATAAAAAATAAGTTAATTTGGCAGGAATGGATAATGATACTCGTTCGGATTACTTGGATTGTTGCAATTGTTACTTTGACATATCAAGATAACCCAAACTTTCCACTTGAGATTGTTTTTATAAGTACAGTTTTGTCTTATGTCATACCTGTCATGTTATATAAATTACGAAGTGAATTATATGTAGTAACAGAAATTATCTTAGTGGGGGGACTTTCGCTTTATTTTGCTTATACGTATCATTTGGCTCAATTTTTATCCCCTGCAATTTTAACGCTTGCATTTTTTTGCCGTGGAAAACTAAATTTTTATACATTACCTGCAATGATAATTATCTGTGTATTGGGAGTTTTCTTTAATTTTGGGTTTGATCGTAATAAGCTGCTTCTAAGTATATTTGATGTTCTCTTTATATATGGCATAGGTCATTTGCTACAAAGAGTTGTTTATTCTATGGATGCCATAAAGCAAAAATTAAATTTGATCAAGGATAAGAATGCAATTTTAGAACAATATTCTTCCCAGGTAGAAAGAATAACTCTGCTTGAGGAAAGGGATAGAATGGCAAGAGAATTACATGATACGATAGGCTATAAATTTACTTCGGTTATATTGAGTATGGAAACATTACGACCACATCTAGCAACCAAGGAGGGGGAGGAAAAATTACAAGAAATATTAGATATATCAAGATCTGCATTAGATAATATTCGAAGACAGGTTCACGAAATGGATCCACAAGAAGAATCAAATTTAGATGTGTCTTTATTGAACTTAATAGAGGAGTTTAAAAGTAATACAAATGTTCATGTTGTTTTCCGTACGGTTGGAGAATATTATCCAATGGCTAAAAAACTAAAGAGAACTTTCTGTCGGTGTTTACAAGAGGCAATGACAAATGCAACAAGACATGGGGGAGCTGAAAAGATACAAGTTCTTTTACAATATCATAAAAATTATGTGATGCTTCAAATACAAGATAACGGTATAGGCATGGAAGTTATGCAGGAGGGCTTTGGTTTATCGGGAATGAGAGAACGCCTAAGTGAATATCATGGGAATTTGAGTATTGATTCGACTAAGGATACAGGGACAATTGTGACTTGTTTGATTCCGACCTTACATAAAGAAGAATCATCTGCCCAAGATAAGATTCATATATTAATAGTAGATGATCAACCTATTATTTCAGATAGTTTAGAACTTTTATTGGATAAATACGGTTTTCGCGTATCGGTTGCGAATAGTGGGGTACAAGCCTTAAAACAATGTGAAGAAAGGCAGCCAAATATTGTTCTTATGGATATACAAATGCCTGAGATGAATGGGATTACAACAATGAAGAAAATCAAGCATAGGTGGCCAGGTACTAAAATAATTATGATCACAACTTTTGAGGATACTTCTAGTGTTTCTGAAGCGATTGAAGCGGGAGCAGAGGGGTATGTACTTAAATCTGTTCAACCAGAAGAGTTAGTAGCGGCTATTCGATTAGTACATTCAGGTGGGACAATGCTAGCTCAGGATGTGGCAACTCGCTTTTTTAAAGAATATAGTCCAATACCGAAAAAGCCTCCTTATGAATTGACTCCACGTGAAATGGATGTATTAGGATGTCTTAAAGAAGGACTTCGTTATAAAGAGATTGCAGCAAAGTTGTTTTTATCTGAAGGTACTGTAAGAAATTATGCTTCTTCTATTTATATGAAACTTCAAGTCTCAGGAAGAGGAGAGGCGGTGAAAAAAGCGGTGGATGAAGCTTTTTTATAAAAACGTAAAATCCAATTGGTACTATTTAAATTGAATGTAGCGTTTTTAAACGGAGGATAGAAAGATGTATTGTTATATTACAGATACATAACGTGTACGAATTCGTGGCCCTCCTAATCGTATATGAGATCAAAAGATGAAAAATTGGAGGACAAAGAGATGAAACAAGAAAAGGAAGTATTATTACAAGGCGAAATGATGAAAGTACGTGGAAAAAAGATATATGTGGAGACGTATGGATCAGGAGAAAATCATTCTGTATTGTATCTTCATGGAGGTCCTGGTGAGATGTGTTTTGATTTCACCTACCATCAAGCACATAGATTACAAGATACTTTTCGGCTTATTGCCATTGATCAACGTGGGGTAGGACGTTCGGATGAAATTGGGAAGCAAGAGCAGTTTGGATTGCAGGATCTTATCGAAGATTGTGAAGAGTTAAGGGAGATGTTACGAATTGAAAGATGGTCTGTTATTGGGCATTCCTTTGGTGGTTTTCTAGCGTTGTTATATGCAACGATGTATCCACAATCTATTCAAAAGATTATCTTTGAAGGTCCTACTTTTGATTTTGCATTAACAAGTAGAGCTTTATTGAAAAGGACAGGAGTTTTACTAAAGAAGTATGGAAAAGAAAAGCAAGGGAATGAATGTATGGCTATTGCAGAAAGTAATGCTAGTTCAGTAGAATTACTAGAAGCTTATTCGAAATTAAGCGATGAATTAGGGGATAAAAGAATGGAAATTTATAATTATGTCGAGGATGAAACGGATTATAGCTTATATAGTGAAGAAGAATGGGAAGAGTTTTATGATCGTTCCGAAATTCATTTTACAAGATTGAAAGGGGAAGGGGAAATTTATCAATTGACATTATCAAAATTAAAAGATGTGGAGAACCCGATGTTGCTCATCATAGGAAAACACGATGTGGTAACGTGTGAAGAACAAATTAAAACGTTCAAAAGAGACGTACAAAGTGGTAAAGTCATAGTTTTTGAAGAATGTGGTCATACACCGCATTATGAAGCGGCAGATCGATTCGCAGAAACTGTCATTGATTTTTTGAAGTGAATTAGGAAAAGGTGCTTCCTAAAAATGAGAAGCACCTTTTTTCTTTATGTTTAAATTTCAGGATGGAAGATTGTAATGTTAGGCCATTTACTCTGCCAATTCTTTTTTTGTAATCTCGTTTCATACATATTTGTGAGCTCTTTCGTTTCGAGGAAATGAGGTGTTGGCTTCACTTGCAGTGTGAGAACGTCTTCTATTCCGCAAGGGGCAGTTAGCACCACATTATCTTGTTCATCTAATGTGACTCCAAGAGCAGTCGCTGTTTCTGAGAATTTAGAAATGGCATCGACTGAAGATAAATAAGGTGGCATGTTATTGACTACATGCATGCGAGCTTGATTTTTCACGGACCACGGAATTGTAGAATCTATATGTTTAAGCCTATTTTCTAATTTTTTTTCGGTGGATTCACTAATATGTAATGGGTCGAAATAGATGATATCTATGTCTGGCGTTGGCGTTCTTACGTCATATCCATGAAGAACATCCCAAATTTTAGAACGAACAAATCCAGCGCAAACCCACCAATCAGGAAGTTGTAGGGTTTTTGCGGTCTGTAATATTTTCATCATCCAAGTATCGTTTTGTATGAGTTTAATAATATCTTGCTCTGTTTTAATATACATACATTTCTCTCCTTATTAAATATACTCTTCATTAAGTATTGCTTCTGTTAATCGAGCTGCCATAATGAGAAGCATCATTCACTGCGTAAGTTTAATAATCCATAAAATCCAATATGCACCAGGTACAAATATGAGCTGTGCTAATAATGTACCAAGAAATCTTGAAATCATAAGCCAACCAAACATCTTACTCATTGTATCAGCACCATTTTCTGATTGAAGCGCTCGCTCTGTTAAAAGGGCAATACGTGGATCTAGCAACACAGTTAATAAGATTGTAGCAAATCCATTAATAAGGCCAGAAGCCGTGATTGCTTTCGTTGCATAAGCCGGATTTAAATAAGAAGCATATAAGGCTGAAAGGACCCCCGCAGTATAAATTGCGGTTGCAAACATATTAATTAACATAATTCGTTTTGGAATGCCGCCCACTCGCATACGGTGGATCATTTCGAATTTTGGAAATCTAACATATTTTTTTGTATACTTCAATTTTTGCACATTGTTTGTTTTCATCATTCGAATGAATGAACCATCTGTTTCGAAGCGCTGAATTACATATCCAAAGAGTTTTGTTAAAGTTGGATATAGAATGATTGCGAGCAGTGTACCGATAGAAGCGGATAATAAAACAAGGCGCATCGTACTTTCTAAATTAATTGAAGCGCCACTCTTCGCTTGATCGATAATGCCACCAAGTAAAAAAGCTTGTAGCAAGTTGGATGTTCGTGAAATAAGTAATACCATCCCAACTACAGATAATGCAACGGCAATTTTCTTTAAACGAACACCTGCAAGCCGAATACTATAAGAACTTGTTTCGACGGCATGGATGATAATCGTGAAAGTCATTATAAAAATTAATGTTGTCATCATTTTTGGTCACCATGTTTCTATGAAATTATGCTCATCATACAATAGAACGATATCTACTTTTGAATTGAGTAATAACGTGCACGAAAAAATAAAAGTTAAAAACGAATGAATATTTTGATAATATAGAAAGGATGGTGATTTGTCAATTAGGGGTGGAGAATTATGTATACAACTTTTCTATTTGATTTAGATGGAACATTAACAGATCCGAAAGAAGGAATTGTAAATTCGGTTTTATATGCATTGCGAAAAATGGGAATAGATGAACCGAATCAGAAAGAGCTAGATTCTTTCATTGGTCCACCAATTCAGCATTCGTTTGCAGGTAGATACAGAATGGACGAAAAGCAAGTAGAGCAAGCTGTTACTTATTTTCGTGAATATCTAAAGCGAAGCGGCCTACTTGAGAATTGTGTATATGAGAGGATTCCGTATATTTTACAAGAATTAAAAGATGAAGAGAAACGATTATTTGTTGCAACTTCCAAGCCTACTGTATTTGCAAAACAAGTGTTAGAACACTTTGACTTGATTCATTTCTTTGAAGAAATAGTAGGTAGTAATTTAGATGGAACCCGAATCAAGAAAGATGAAATTATTGAATATATTTTGCATACCAATCCAGAGCTGCAAAGAGAAGAGGTAGTAATGATTGGGGATAGAAAGCATGACATAGTAGGAGCGAATTGTAATGGAATTGATTCTATCGGTGTATTGTATGGATATGGGAGTGAAAAAGAATTACAAGAAGCAGGAGCGACGCATATTGTGAAACATGTCGAAGAGTTGCGAAGCTTTTGTGCAAAAGACAAAAGTTTTAAAATATAAAACAAAAAGGAAAATCCCTTTATAACGAGCGATAGTTAAATTGTTTTCGTTTAAAGGGATTTTTTATATGTAATAGAATAGTAATAAATATGCTATTTTAATCATAAAAATTTTGTTGGAAAAGGGGGAGGAATGTTAGGGTTTGGAGTGTTATAAAAACGATATTTTGTAATACATAGAAAAAATCTAGGGTGAAAGGATTGAATTTTCAATTAAATAGAGGTGAGAGAAGTGGAACTAGTTATTATTTTATTAGCACTTAGTTTACTTATGTTTGTTGCCTATAGGGGATTTTCAGTTATTTTATTTGCACCAATTTTTGCTCTATTTGCAGTATTCTTAACGGAACCTAGTTTTGTACTACCTTTCTTTTCAAATATTTTTATGGAGAAAATGGTAGGATTTATTAAATTATATTTTCCAGTTTTCTTACTTGGTGCGATTTTTGGTAAAGTAGTAGGAATGTCTGGAATTGCAGATTCCATTGCTAAGACAATTATTGAGATAGTGGGTGAAAAACGGACCATTTTGGCTATCGTTTTAATGGGGGCTGTTTTAACTTATAGCGGTGTCAGTGTTTATGTTGTTGTATTTGCAGTATATCCATTTGCTGCAAAACTGTTTCGTCAAGCGAATATTCCGAAGCGCTTAATACCTGGAACAATCGTTCTTGGAGCTGTCACATTTACAATGGATGCACTCCCAGGATCACCGCAAATTCAAAATGTAATCCCGACAACATTTTTTAAAACAGATATTTATGCAGCGCCAATACTTGGTATTATTGGGGCTATTTTTGTCTTAACGTTAGGATTGATCTATTTAGAGAGTAGACGTAAGAAGGCGAAAGCAGCTGGAGAAGGCTATTTTGGTTTTGAAGATGGGGGTTCTGAAATGGCTGCATCACTAGAGCTAGAGCAAAAGAATCATACTGCTCTTCAAAGTATTGAAATTTCGAGATTACAGCAAGTCGTAGCATTTATACCACTTATTTTGGTAGGGGTTATGAATAAGGTTTTTACAATCACAATACCGAAGTGGTATCCAAATGGTTTTGATTTTTCTTCAATTGGAATGAAAGCGTTTGGTAAGGTAGAGCTAAGTGCAGTACTTGGTATTTGGTCGGTAGAATTAGCACTTATCATTGGAATTATAACAACGCTATTATTATATTGGAAGCGTGTGGTGACAGGGTTCCAAGCAGGACTGAATACAAGTATTGGAGGAGCGTTGCTGGCAACAATGAATACAGGAGCGGAATTTGGTTTTGGTGGTGTGATTGCAGCGCTTCCAGGGTTTGCGATTATGCGAGATAGCATTTCTGCAACGTTTACGAATCCACTCGTGAATGGAGCGGTAACAACAAATATTCTTGCTGGTATTACAGGTTCGGCTTCAGGAGGCATGGGAATTGTTTTAAGTGCTATGGGTGATAAATTTATTGCAGCGGCAGAACAATATCATATTCCGCTTGAAGTTATGCATCGTATTGTCTCTATGGCATCCGGAGGAATGGATACACTGCCACATAATGGGGCAATTATTACAATCCTTACTGTTACAGGATTGACACATAAACAATCGTATCGTGATATATTTGCTGTGACAATATTGAAAACGATTGCTGTATTTTTAGTAATTGCTGTTTATACATTTACAGGAATTTACTAATAAAATTATTAGTCTGGGAGGAAATAATAAAGCGAAGTAGAATATTAAATTTGATAATTTATGTAGTAGAAGGTTCACATTATAAAATATTTAGTAGGGAAAGAAGGGGTGGGTTACTTGCAAGAAATCGCAGAATTTCGTATGCCAAAGAACGTTTTATATGGGAGAAATTCACTAGATAAATTAGGAGAACAAGCAATTAAGCTAGGAAAAAGAGCTTTCATTATCAGTGATTCTATTATGAAAAAGCTTGGCTATATTGATGCGTGCGTGAAACTACTAAAAGCAAAAAAAATAGATGTTATTACCTATGAAAATGTAAATGCCGAACCAACAAATATTCATGTTTCGGAAGCGTTAACGATATGTGCAGAGTCAAAATGTAATTTGGTTATTGGACTTGGTGGAGGAAGTTGTATTGATGCAGCAAAGGCTGTAGCAGTTCTGTTTACAAACGGGGGAGAGATTGAAGATTATGTTCAAAATCAAGTAGAAATAGAAAAGCAAGCCTTACCTCTTATTGCAATTCCAACAACATCTGGTACAGGCTCAGAAGTTACAAGTGTTGCTGTGATTACAAATACAAAAACAGATGTCAAAATGATGATTAAGCACACAAATTTCACACCACAAATAGCGATTATCGATCCTTTATTGACATGTTCTGTTCCGCAGAATATTACTGCAGCAACAGGTATTGATGCACTATGTCATGCAATTGAAGCATATCTTTCTAGATTTTCACAGCCGCTTACAGATGTATTAGCACTTGCGGCAATTGGAACGATTATGAAACATTTGCGGATTGCTTATGAAAATGGGACAAATATAGAAGCACGAGAAGCAATGATGATTGCTTCCTTACAAGCTGGCATTGCCTTTTCAAATGCGTCGGTCACTTTAGTTCATGGAATGTCACGTCCAATCGGAGCACTATTTCATGTACCCCATGGGATATCAAATGCGATGTTATTACCAGCAGTTTTAGATTTCACAAAGGTTTGTTGCGTCAAGCGACTTGCAGATATCGGACGGTACATCAATCCAGATTTACATTTACTTCCTGACGAAGAGGTTGCTAATCATGCGATTTTTGAAATAAAGAAACTTTGTTTGGATCTACGTATCCCGAATCTTAAAGAGTATGGAATTGATCAGATTGAATTTGAAAATGCTCTTTCAAAAATGGCGAAAGATGCACTAGCTAGTGGAAGTCCGAGTAACAATCCATGCATTCCTTCTTATCATGAGGTGAAAAAATTATATCGTATATGTTTTGACTATCAATATGAAACTTCTGTGAGTGTGTAGTGAAAATTCTGAATATTTTTGAAATATTTCCTCGGAAATGAAAAGGGGTGCAGGAGATGGAATTAGTAATTATATTATTGGCTCTTTGCATGCTGATGTTTGTTGCCTATCGTGGTTTTTCAGTTATATTGTTTGCTCCAATTTGTGCACTATTTGCGGTTTTATTAACAGAACCAAGTCACGTATTACCTTTTTTCTCTAATATCTTTATGGAAAAAATGGTTGGATTTATTAAATTATATTTTCCTGTATTCTTACTCGGAGCCATTTTCGGTAAGGTAGTAGAAATGTCAGGTATTGCGGAGTCTATTGCAAAAACTATTATTCAGCTAGTAGGTGTGAAACGATCCATGCTAGCAATAGTTCTAATGGGGGCTATATTAACTTATAGTGGTGTTAGTTTATTTGTAGTTGCTTTTGCGGTATATCCATTTGCAGCTAATTTATTTCGAGAGGCTAATATTCCAAAACGATTAATACCGGGAACAATTGCTCTTGGAGCGATTACGTTTACAATGGATGCGCTTCCGGGGACACCGCAGATTCAAAACGTTATTCCAACCACGTTTTTTAAAACAGACATTTATGCAGCACCATTTCTTGGAATTATTGGGGCAATCTTTGTATTTCTTGTTGGTATGTTGTATTTAGAAAGAAGACGAAAAAAGGCCGAAGAAAGTGGCGAAGGATATTATGGGTTTGGAGATGAAAATCCTGAAATGGCTGCTACAACAGAAACAGAACAAAATATAAAGCCAGCTATTCCTGCTTCTGAAATCACACCGCTTCGTCAAGTACTTGCTTTTGTACCACTTATTTTAGTAGGGGTAATGAATAAGGTGTTTACAGTATTGATTCCAACCTGGTATCCAAAGGGGTTTGATTTTTCATCGATTGGATTAAAGGCGTTTGGTAAAGTGGAGCTTACCGGTGTGCTAGGCGTATGGTCTGTGGAACTGGCTCTTTTAATCGGAATTATTACAACGATAATTTTAAATTGGAAACGCTTAGTTACAGGGTTTCAAGCTGGCTTAAATGCAAGTATTGGTGGTGCATTGCTTGCTGCTATGAATACGGGAGCTGAATATGGATTTGGAGGAGTTATAGCAGCATTACCTGGTTTTGGTGTCATTCGAGATAGTATTTCTACAACGTTCACCAATCCACTTGTAAATGGCGCAGTGACTACAAACGTTCTTGCCGGGATTACTGGATCAGCATCAGGAGGTATGGGAATCGCTTTAAGTGCGATGTCAGAGAAATATATTGCGGCAGCTGAACAATATAATATTCCATTTGAGGTCATGCATAGAGTTATTTCAATGGCATCAGGAGGCATGGATACATTACCGCATAATGGTGCCGTTATCACATTGTTGGCAGTAACTGGATTAACACATAAACAATCATATCGCGATATTTTTGCAATTACGATTATTAAAACATTGGCTGTTTTTGTGGTGATTAGTGTTTATAGCTTAACGGGAATTGTATAATATTTGTGATAGTTGGATAAAACACGACTTTAAAGTTTAAGTGAAAGTCGTGTTTTATTGTATGGAAAATATATAATAATAATAGAAAAATAATCTGTTATTCCAAACAAGGAGGAGAATAATTATGAAAGTGATGGGGCTTATTGGTGGAATGAGCTGGGAGTCTTCAGCAGAATATTATCGTATTATCAATGAAGAAGTAAAGAACAGGTTAGGAGGATTACATTCAGCAAAATGTCTTTTATATAGCGTTGATTTTGAAGAGATTGAACAATATCAATCTGAGGGTGATTGGGAACAAGCAGGAAGCGTATTGGGAGAAGCTGCATATTCTCTTGAGAAAGCTGGTGCAGACTTCATTGTTATTTGTACGAATACAATGCATAAGGTGATTGGTAATATTAAAGGGAAAGTGAGTATCCCTATTTTACATATTGCAGATGCAACAGCTATGGAAATAAAAAAACAAGGAATTCGATCAGTTGGTTTACTTGGAACGAAATATACGATGGAACAAGATTTTTACAAATCACGTATAGAAGAAAAGGGTATGAAAGTAATAATACCAAATCAAACAGAAAGGGAAATAGTAAATAGAATCATATATAACGAGTTATGTTTAGGAAAGATTAATCAAACATCAAGAGATTCCTATAAAAAAATAATACATAGTTTAGTACAAAATGGAGCAGAAGGAATTATATTAGGGTGTACGGAAATAGGGTTATTAGTAAAACAGGAGGATACTCAAGTTCCTTTATTTGATACAACTTTTATACATGCTGTTGAAGCTGTGAATATTTCCTTAGGTAGCTATTTGGATGCAGTACAAGAGAATAAAATAAAATAACATAATTTTATTATGTAAACTGATGTGATTGTATAGATGGAAAACATTCAGAAAATATTTTATAATGAAAGTGGTTACAAAAAGGGGGAGTATGGATGTTTTCACTTCAGCCAATTGCTTTTGTACATAATGAAAGAAAAATGATAATGGATGATGAATGGGGAGATGTACAATCTCTTATTACGTTAACTGATGCATATGCAGAAGAGAGTATACAAGGAATTGAAAGTTTTTCGCATATTGAAGTAATCTTTTATTTTCATAAAGTGAAAGATGAACAGATTCAATATTCGGCTAGACATCCACGAAATAATAAGGAATATCCGAAAGTAGGTATTTTTGCACAGCGAGGGAAAAATCGTCCAAATCGATTAGGAGCGACAATTGCAAAAGTTGTAAGGCGAGAAGGAAAATCAATTGTAGTTGAAGGATTAGATGCAATTGATGGCACACCTATATTGGATATAAAACCCGTTATGAGAGAGTTTGTACCGAATGATGGAATTACACAACCCGAATGGGCAACGAACATTATGAAAGAGTATTGGAAAGGGAGCGGAACAAAATGAAAATATATGAAGCAAAAATTACAGATTTAGATGGATTAGCGGTTGTATTTAATAATTATCGCATGTTCTATAGACAGGAATCGAATGTAGAAGAAGCAAAAATGTTTTTGCGTAATCGCATAGAAAGAGAAGAATCTATTATTTTTGTAGCAGTAGAGGATGGCCAATACCTTGGATTTACCCAATTGTACCCTTCTTTTTCATCGGTTTCGATGAAAGAGTTATGGATATTAAATGACCTTTTTGTACAAGAAAGTAAACGCGGAGCTGGAATTGGAAAGAAATTATTAGAAGCAGCTAGAATCTTCGCATTAGAGAATGGCGCCAAAGGATTAAAACTGCAAACAGAAATAGATAACAAATCAGCCCAGCGATTATATGCTGAAAATGGTTATTTGAGGGATAATCGCTATTTTCATTATGAACTAACATTCTAAAGTTAATATGGATGCAGGTGAAAACACAAACAGAACGCTATCATTCAACATATGTTGCTATTGTACAAGCTAACTCGTCTGTTCTTATAACTTATATATGATAGGGTGAAGTTGTTTTGCCACAGAATCCATACCTAAATCCACACCTTGTGATAAGCCAGTGCAATTAATTGATTTCTACATGAGCCCAGGAAATCTATATTTATTTTTTGCTGAAATGGTTGAAGTATTAGGGGTTTATTTATGTGAATCATTTGGTTTTATCCCAGTTATTGTACCAATTTCTATGAATACAACGTACAATATTATTTGTGATTGTTAGTATATTTGTATATAAAAAATAAAAAGCTTAACATATTACGCTTGATAAATGTGTTAAGCTTTTTATGTGGTACTAATTGTTGAGAAGAAGGTTATTCTTTAAAATTGTATTATATGTTGCAGCAGAATCCAGTTGACAGCATCTTGAAAGTTTTCTGCAATATAATCTGGTTCCATATCAGCCCATTTATCGCGATATGTGTGCAAAGCATCATATCCAGCTCCGGTTTGAACTAAGATCGTTGTTGCATTCACATTTATACCAGCAACGATATCAGTCCAGCGATCACCGATGACAATACATTTTGTTAAATCTAGCACATGTTTTTCTGCTGCTTGCAAGAGCATACCTGTACTTGGTTTTCGGCATTCACATCCATCTCCATGTCTGTGAGGACAAAGGTATACATCATCAAAACCGAATGATTCCAATTCTTGAATAAAATCTTCTATAGTTGCTTTCCCATCAGCAATACCAGGTTGATTTGTAAAGGAAAATAGTTTTATATTCTGTGCTTTTAATGCACGTAAAGCGTCATGTGTAAAGGGAAATAAGGTAAATTCACCAGGATAATGTACGGTAGTATCTCCTCCAATGGTTCCATCACGATCGATAAATATTGCTTGAATGTTTGTCATAATAATAATTCCTTTCAACTAGTAGATTAAAAGTATTTTACAAATCGATAACCATTTACTTCGTAGCCTAATTTTTTATAGAACGGATGAGCTTCTTTTCTTTGTGTACCACTTACAAGCCATGTTCCAATACAGTTATGTTTTTTTGCTAGTTGTTCTGCATAATCCATTAAAATTTGGCCAATTCCTTTTCGGCGTGCTGACAGATCAACACTAATAATGGATATCTCCCCATATCGTGTTACATCTTCTAAGTTTTCTCGTATGCGAAATCCGAGGAATCCGAATATCACATTATCTTCTTCGTAAACATATAGGAAATCAAACGGACTCATTTCAACAAATTGTAAGCGGTTTTGCATGTCGACATGAGAAATATTAGAGCCTTTTAATTCTTTCGTGAGTGAACAAAGTGCTTCTATATCATTCACAGTCGCTTTTCGAATGTGAGATTCCATTCTCTCAACTCCATCTATAAATGTAAATTAACAACTCCAAATGTTAAATATTCTGTTAAAAATCGTTTTTTCCTGCTAATAATACGAATATGAATATTTAATATATTAGATATATAGAATGATATTTTAAGGGAAAATATGTTATAATTCCCCTGGAGTTTATTGTAAGTGGGAAGAGGGGAAGTAATTTGTTACAGGTCAATATTCAATCGGCGGGTTATGAAGCAGGAGAAAAAACAATCCATGACATAGCATTTTCAATTGAAAAAGGTGAATTAGTCGCTCTTATTGGTGCAAATGGCGCTGGAAAAAGTACGACGATTAAATCAATGCTTGGCTTGCTTGCGCATATGGATGGCGAAATTTTATTTGGTGAAAAAGAGAATCCGTATGCCTATGTACCGGAACATCCAACATATTATGATTACTTAACGCTATGGGAGCACATTGAATTGTTAATGGCTGCACGTGGGTGTGAAGCAGGGAGCTGGGAGGAGCGGGCACAGGAGTTTTTACATACATTTCGAATGGAGAAGCATAAACACGAATATTTATCGAAGTTTTCAAAAGGTATGAAACAAAAATCGATGTTGATTTTAGCGTTTTTAACGGAACCAGACTTTTATATTATCGATGAGCCGTTTATTGGATTAGATCCAGTAGCAACACGAGAATTTTTAAATTTCTTATATAAAGAGAAAGAGCGAGGCGCAGGAATTTTACTTTGTACGCACGTATTGGATACAGCCGAAAGAATATGTGAACGATTTTTACTTATTTCACAAGGTACTTTAGTAGCAAATGGGAATTTAGAAACGATTCAATCGTTAGCAGAAATGCCGGAAAGGTCATTATTAGATTGTTTTGATGCAATCGTAAGGCGGGAACAACATGATGAAACAACAATTTTATAAAAGGTTACGTTATGAATGGCAGAGGAAATGGAAATCGATTCGATCTGTTACGGATTGGACGGTAGCTCTCTATATTATAATTCCAGCGGTTATATTTAGTGGAATCTATTACCGTTCATTATGGACACGAGAATTAACAGTTGAAGAACCTGCTTATTTTTTAATAGGTTTGTTTGTGTTTTTCTTTGCTACATATTCAAGAGGGATGCGTTCGTTTTTTGAACAAGCAGATAGCCTGTTTTTAATTCAACATCCAGTTCATATGCAAAAGTTAATAAAGTGTGGAATGATATATACATGTATTCGAATAAGTATAATGAATAGTATTGTAACGCTCATTATGTTACCTATATTGGTTAAGAGTATGGGGGCTTCTCTTTTACAAGTTGTATTATTTTGGCTGTCCTTTACCGTTTTTCGGTGCATGTTATCACTATTGGTAAGATATATATATGTGCGTGGTGGAAAGCGCTGGGTATTATGGATTGTAAAGATTATCGTATTTTTTATGAGTTTTATTTGCTTGGGAAGTGGTGTGTTTTTAGGTTTTAAACATCCAGTATATGCAGTGTTATTTATCATTGCATTGATTGGAATTAGTTTGATATTGATAAAACAAAAAATGAACTATCAACGTTTCTTTTTTAAGGAAGTTGAAAAAGAAAAGGAAGAGAGTATGCGCTGGACGAAGGAAATTATGCACTTTAGTGGTCAAACTACGAAGCCAAGTAATAATTCAAGACCATGGTTGTTTCCACGCTCGAAGCATATACTGGGAAAAAAATCGGATTCGCGTATTATTGAATCATTTATAAAGGAGTATTTTCGATCAGGTACTTCTTTAAGTTTTTATATTAAAATTATCTTGATGAGTGCAACATCTATAAAAGTAACACCATGGTGGATTGCGCTTATTATTATCGTATTTTCCTGTGTTGCAATTGCACGTTATTCTGGTGATCAATGGAATGAGTTTGCAAAGAAAATGTTTCTCCAATTGTATTGTGAGCAAGGGAAGTTATTATGGTTAAAAGGAAGGGCAACGATGTGTTTGTTTATTCCAGCTGTTTTGATTTATGCAACAGTTATACTCGCACAGTTTTATTTATTACCAGCTATCATCATTGGTATTTTCTTATTAATCGTAATAGGCTGGATTGTATTTTTGCCATAGAAAAAGAGCCAGGATGGCTCTTTTTTAATCTGTAATAGACTGGTAAATAAAATATAAGAGAACAAAAATGCTTACGACGGAGTACATGACATCTAGAGTCATAAAAAATCCTCCTCACTATAGTTGTATTTATATTGTATGAAATCTTACTATTCCATATTCAAATGAAAAAAATATGAAAATTAATAAATTTGTAAAGTGCAAAAATTAGCATCATTTTGTATAATGGAAGAAACAACCGTTATAGAAATATAAGTAGTGAAAGAGGAGGGAATAAAAAATGCCAAATTGGTTTAGAAAAACGTTAGTCGCATTAATTACTGTGTTTACATTTGGCTTAGTGACGCCTCCTTCTATTTTGCTTGATAATGCAAAAGCGGACAAGCCTACAAGGCAACAAAATTTGGAGCAGACGTCCTATACATATGAACAAGATCGTGAGAGGTTAACCGCAGATACCTTTATCACATATGCAATGCAAGAGGCTGAAAAACAATCTATGCAAAAGTTTGGTTCTAAAATCGGTCCTGTCATTGAAGATGAGTTTAAAGATATTATTTTACCTAAAATAGAAGAGGCAATTGCAGAGCTTGCTACAGATTTACCAGAAGAGTCATTACAATCATTAGCAATTTCACAAAAACCAGCAGGTGGTAATAATGAAAAGATTTTTCATGTATATGACACAAAAACAGGAAACGACTTACTGCGTTTTCATGTAAGACGTGATCATCCACCGCAAAATGGATATTATTTTAATTTCCATTACCACCGCTTTGATGATGGTTATACAGCGCACCATGAGCTAGGAGATATTTATTGGAATACGAATATGCCGCCGAAATGGCTGTCTTAGTGAAAAAGAACAAGGGCGATGCCCTTGTTCTTTTTTGTTTTTATAGATGTGAAGGTGAAGTAGGCCTTAACAGCGAATAGAATGATGTTTAGATTTGTTTGAAAAAGAGGATAAAGGAGTATTCATTATGTTGAAATATATTGTATTTGACTTTGATGGTACATTAGTAGATTCACAAGATATATTTGTGCCTATTTATAATCAACTTGCTGAAAAACATGGGTATAAAACAGTAAGTGAAGAAGAAATTGAGCCTTTGAGAAAGTTATCTATTCCGGAAAGATGCAAACAGCTGCATGTACCACTGTATAAATTACCTGTATTAGCGCTAGAATTTTATAAGCTATATCAGCCAGCTATTAAAGATTTAGTTTTATTTCATGGAATGAAGGAAGTATTAGATGAATTAGATAGGAAGGGGTATAAAATAGCAGTAATATCTTCTAATTCAGAAGAGCATATTAGAACGTTTTTACATAATAATCAAATAGAAAATATTCAAGAAGTTTTTTGTTCGAAAAATCTGTTTGGTAAAGATAAAATCATCAAGAAATTTTTAAAAACAAAAAAAATAACAGAAAAAGATATGTTATATGTTGGAGATGAACAACGAGATATTGTTGCATGTAAAAAAGTTGGAGTAAATGTGATATGGGTTGGATGGGGATATGATGTGATAGAAACGGTCAAGGAAGATTCTCCAGATTATATGGTAAATACACCGAATGAAATTTTACATGTCGTTGAGTCAATGTATTAAAATGATAGAAAGAAAAGGGGATGCAGCAGTTTGAACCAGGTATTTATCACATTGAATTTTGGGTAACCAATATACAGTGGATTTTTATGATTCGAACGGTTTTGTCGTAGAAGTTTCTTATACGCCTAATGTTGAAATGTGGGCTCGGCTAGAACAATAAAAATAGAGGGAAGTATAGTACTCCCTCTATTTTGTATATCGGTATTTTTATTTTATTTTTGTAAATGCTAGAGGTTGTGTACTTAACATAACTGGTACGTGTAATTGAATCGCTTGGAATTCCCCATTTGTATTCATCTCATAAGCAAGCAACACATTCATTTCTGTTTGGAATAAGTCTAATGTTGCACAAAACATATCGTAGTGATAATGCTGTAATTGGACTTTCATTTCTGTAAATTGTAAATATAACTCTTCATTTTGCTTATATACTTCTAGTGTTCCATAAGCTGGATGTTCAAATGTTCCAGTATAGTCTCCTAATGTATGAGAAGGCACTGTTCCTTTTACTTGCTCTGGAAGTGATTGGTTTACTTCTTTCATCATTTCCTTCAATTTAGCGGTGTCTTCTATAGCGCGCTTATGCCAATCAATTGTTTCTAATCCAAGGAGTTCATCATAAATTTGATTTGCAAGATAACTAGGAAGTAATGTATTTCCAGAGTTGGTTAATATAACAAGACCTATATTTTCTTTTGGAATGAATGAAACAAGTGCTGTAAAACCATCGATATTTCCGCCGTGATGGATCACTTTATAACCTCGATAAGCACTAATAAACCAGCCAAGACCATAACTATTTAATGGAGATTCAGGTGTAGATAAAATAGGTTGATCAGGAATTGTATTGTGCGGTGTATACATTTGTTGTAGTAGTTCAGAAGATAGTAATTCATGCTCTCCAATTTTTCCTTGATTTAGATGGAACAGCACCCAATTTGCCATATCTTCAATTGTAGAATTGATGCATCCAGCAGCTCCTACAGTGTCAATATTACGGAAGGGTACTTCTTGTATTTCCCCATCTTTCTCAACGTAAGGAAAAGCATAGTCATTCGTATCTTGTGAGTCTATGACAGAGAAGTTTGTTTGTTCCATTTGAAGTGGTTCTAATATATGTTCTTTGGCGTATTGTTCCCATGTCCGATCTGTAATGTTTTCTACCATATAGCTAATTGTTGCATACATTAAATTGTTATATAAGAAAGCGGTACGGAATGGAGCATCGAGTGATAAATGTTTTATTTTTTCAACGAGTTCTTTTCGCTTTAAGGAAGAGTTGTACCAAAGAGCATCATGACGACTTACGCCTGAGCGGTGGGAAGCTAAATCTCGAGCTGTAATTTGCGAGCTTGCAAATACATCGGATAAAGAGAATGTAGGAATATAAGCTTGGACAGGAGCATCCCAATCAAACTTTTTCTGCCCTGCTAATAAGCTTAAAGAAAGCGTACCAAACGCTTTTGTCGCAGATCCAATTGCAAAATGTGTTTGAGGAGTAACCGGCTCTTTCTGTTCTAAATTTCGATAGCCAAATCCTTCTGAAACAATGACCTCACTATCTTTTATTACTGCTACAGCAGCCCCAGGGACGTGTAAATCTTTCATCATTTTTTCAATTGTTGTTTGTAATGTACAAACAACAGGGATTTTTGTTTTACTCATGCTTCTAACCTCCAAATATTATTTTATACTTCCGCACTATATTTTCTTTGATAAGAAGTTAAATCCCTCTGAAAAGATGAAAAGTTAAGAATTTTGTAAGATTCATTAAAATTGAGATTCCAAATTAAAATTCAGTTAATACTTATTATATTGAAATGTTTTTTTATATGTTTTACGGAGAGTTTTGCATGCAGAATTATTTTTTGTATGATAAACTCCATATAGGAAATAGATGCGAAAGAGGGTTTTTCTTACATATGAAACATGCTGAATATGAATACTTAAATTTATGCCGCCATGTTATGGAGCATGGTACAAAAAAAGAAGATCGTACAGGAACAGGGACTGTATCTGTATTTGGATATCAAATGCGTTTTAACCTTAGTGAAGGATTTCCTTTATTAACGACAAAACGTGTACCATTCCGCTTAGTAGCCAGTGAGCTTCTTTGGTTTATGAAAGGTGATACAAACATTCGTTATTTGCTTCAAAATAACAATAATATTTGGAATGAATGGGCGTTTAAAAACTGGGTGGAAAGTGATTCTTATAAAGGACCAGATATGACAGACTTTGGACTTCGTTCTCAGCAGGATGAAGAATTTAAGAAACACTATGATGAGCAAATGGAATTGTTTAAAAAGAATGTATTAGAAGATGATGATTTTGCAAAGCAATATGGTTCTTTAGGAGATGTGTATGGAAAGCAATGGCGCGCGTGGAAAACAACAGCTGGAGAAACACTTGATCAGTTAAAAGATGTAATTGAAATGATTAAGAAAACACCAGATTCTCGTCGTTTACTCGTTTCTGCATGGAATCCTGAAGATGTGCCAAGCATGGCATTGCCTCCATGTCACACGCTATTCCAATTTTACGTAGCAGACGGAAAACTATCATGTCAGTTGTATCAACGAAGCGGTGATATTTTCCTTGGCATTCCATTTAATATTGCAAGCTATTCGTTGCTAACACATTTAATTGCGCATGAATGTGGCTTAGAAGTAGGAGAGTTTGTTCATACAATTGGAGACGCGCATATCTACACAAATCATTTCGAGCAAGTGGAAAAGCAATTAGCGCGTGAACCACGCCCATTCCCGACGTTAAAATTGAATGCAGATGTAAAGTCTGTTTTTGATTTTGAAATAGAGGATTTAACATTAGAAGGCTATGATCCACATCCTGCAATTAAAGCGCCTGTCGCAGTGTAAGCATAAAAGGAGATGAAAATATGATTATTTCATTTATGGTCGCAATGGATGAAGATAAAGTTATCGGTAAGGATAATAAGTTACCATGGCATTTACCAAGTGAATTGCAATATGTTAAGAAGACAACAATGGGTCACTCACTTATTATGGGAAGAAAAAATTATGAGGCAATCGGAAGGCCACTTCCAGGAAGACGAAATATTATTGTAACGCGTAATATGAATTATCATGTAGAAGGTTGTGAAATTGCGCATTCAGTAGAAGAAGTATTTGAGCTATGTAAAAATGAGGAGGAAATTTTCATATTTGGCGGAGCGCAAATTTACGAATTATTTTTACCATATGTAAACAAGCTTTATATAACGAAGATTCACCATTCATTTGGAGGGGATACTTTCTTTCCAGAAATGAATATGAAAGAGTGGAAAGAAGTTTTTGTAGAAAAAGGCGTTATGGATGAAAAGAATCCATATACATACTACTATCACATATATGAAAAACAACAATAATTATAAAAAGATTGATGTGGGATGTTCACATCAATCTTTTTATTTGGATAACAAGATAAGACTTTATGGATGAACTTTCTTGGTGATATAATGGGAGAGGTTGTAAGTTTTAGGATTTTAGCAAAATTCTATAAAAGAAAGATTTCCATTTATAAATTCTTTGTTTAGCTAAAGGAGGAGAATCGATTGAAAAAATTATGGGGATTGCTTTTTCTTTGTTTTACACTCATGCTAGTAGGATGTGGGAAAGAAGAGAAGCCAGAACAAGCATTTGATACATATGCAAAAGCGTGGAATAAGCAAAAGTTTGCAGATATGTATGATCAATTATCAGAAAATGCAAAAAAAACCATTTCAAAAAAAGATTTTACAGAGAAGTATGAAAAGATTTATGCAGGTATTGAAGTTAAAAATTTAAAAGTAGAAACAGGAAAAGTTAAAGAAGATAAAGAAGATAAAGGACCAGTTCCTTTTAAGGTGAGTATGGATACAGTTGGCGGGAAAATTTCCTTCTCGCACGAAGCAAAACTTGTGAAAGAAAAAGATGGAGATAAAGAATCTTGGAAAATAGATTGGACTCCAGATTTTATTTTTCCAGGGATGACAAAAGACAGTAAAATACGTATGCAAACAGTTCAAGCGAAGCGCGGAGAAATATATGATCGTAATGGAAAAGGGCTCGCAACGAATGGAAAGGCGTCTGAAATTGGCATGATTCCAGGACAATTAGGAGACGCTGCACCGCAGACGAAAGAAATAGTAGCAAAATTACTTAATATGTCTGTAGAGGAAATTGATCAAAAGCTTACAGCTAAATGGGTGAAACCAGATTATTTTGTACCACTCGGTATTTTACAAGAAGGTGCAACGCAAAATGATTATATGGATTTACCAGGAGTCTCATCTCGTCCAGTAAAAGTTCGTACATATCCATTAGGAGAAGCTTCAGCACACTTAACGGGATACATGGGAAAAGTGAATGCAGAAGATTTAAAGACCCTTCAGAAAAAAGGTTATCAAGCGGATGATCCAGTTGGGAAAGCTGGATTAGAACAAGTATTTGAAGCTGAATTGCGCGGCGAAAAAGGTGGTCGTGTCTTTATGGAGGATGCACAAGGGAAAGAGATGAAAGACTTAGCTAAAAAAGAAGCAAAAGATGGAAAAAATATTACTTTAACAATTGATAGTACAGTTCAAGAAAAAATCTTTAATGAAATGAAGGGAGAGGCTGGTTCAAGTGCAGCCATCAATCCGCAAACTGGTGAAACAATTGCGCTTGTAAGTAGCCCTGCATATAACCCGAATATAATGGTAAGAGGTGCGTCAAAAGCACAACGTGAAGCGTGGGATAATGATCTGAAAAAGCCAATGACGAATCGCTTTACACAAGCATCGGCACCAGGTTCTGTATTTAAAGCAATTACAGGTGCAATCGGTCTTGAAACGAAAACAATTGATCCAAAAGAGGAATTGAAAATTGAAGGATTACAATGGACAAAAGATTCTTCATGGGGAAATTATTATGTAACACGTGTAAAAGATGCAAGTCCAATTGATTTTG
>Ga0102589_1001896_pt1 | contig 26091 bp, 34 predicted proteins | sample AraplaMF_Col_mLB_FD_76858 | JGI IMG/M metagenome (GOLD analysis project Ga0102589, IMG submission 76858) | Arabidopsis root microbial communities from the University of North Carolina, USA - plate scrape MF_Col_mLB | ecosystem: Host-associated > Plants > Roots > Endosphere | place: USA... | reverse complement strand
AGAAGAAATGATCAAATTAATCAGTGAAGAATTAAAAAATACCACTCAAGAAAAATTAGTAATTATGTCAGGACATTTTATGCTTTTCTTTAATGAAGAAACGAATAACTTAACTCCTGGAATTACCGAAGAGCAGAAAACAGACGTAATGAAAGAGAGAATTTCACGCAGAGTAGGTATATTCCCTATGTATACTTGGGATATTGGAATTCAGTTAGGGGAGCAATTTTATGAACAATTTAAAGACATTAAATTCCTGTTATTAATTAATGATTGGCAATATGTCCCTTCTACAAATGCAAGTGTTAGCGATCTTCGTAAAGAATTTTATGAAAGATATACAGAAATTCCAGAGGCTTACGTTACAAGTTTAGAAAAGAGTAAGTATTTTAATCAACAAAGTATTTTGTCTAGCCGAAAAAATCCAATCTTTTTTCCGGAAACTTGGCTTAAATATAGATTTCAAAAAAGCGCTAGTAAGCTAGTAAAAGAAGGAAAATTAGAAAAAAGAATGTTAAATGATCAAGACAATCAATCTGAAGTATCGTTTTTAGATGAAGATGGAAATTATAAAACATTAATTAGTTGCGGTGTAACTGGATGTGCAGGAGAAATTACAGAAATGATTGCTGAGGTATATAAGGCAGGTTATAGAGCATTGTTGTTATTCGCGCCTGGGGAGTGTTACCAGCCAGTACGTACAGGGATTGAAATTGCTCTTAATCTATATAATTTAACAGGTATGAAAGTTATCGTTGCAGATCCGGGAGGAAGCGGTGAAATGTCCAAGGAAGAAATCTATGAAAAGCCTATTAATTTCTCTGTGTTTTCTTCTTAATAAAGTGAAACTTTAATCAGTGGGGGTTTTCTTCATCCCCCACTGATTATTAGCCCTCACCAATCGGGCTTTTACGGGCAGTTTATCTCCCGCCTAATTTCTTAAGAAAAGCGGAAACGCCGGAGATTCTAGCCGCTAGAGCTGGACAATGCTTTTGCTGAATTTTGAGGCGGGAGTATTACTGCCCGTTAATGCGGGATAAAGGAGGACAATGTTTATGAGACAAGTGTACTTAGATTATGCTGCTACCACTCCATGTCATAATAAAGTGGTTGAAGTGATGGAGAAGTACATGAAAACAGAATTTGCAAATCCATCGTCTCAGCATGTGATGGGAAAAAAAGCACAGTATGCAGTTGATCAAGCGAAAAGTAAAATTGCCACTTCTATTGGTGCCGATAAAGAAGAAATAATATTTACTTCAGGTGCAACAGAAAGTAATAACTTGGCATTATTAGGAGCCATTGATTATTATGAACAAGAACCGGTAAATGTAATTCTCTCTCCTATAGATCATAAATCGATTCTAGGAGTCGGAAAAGAGTTACAAAGAAGAGGGATTATCGTAAAATATGTGGATATTAATCGTGATGGAACGATTTGTTTAGATTCATTGCGATACTTGTTAGATGATCATACAAGAGTTGTTAGTTTTGCATATGTTAATTCTGAAATTGGGACAATTCAGCCTATCAATGAAATCTCTGCTCTGTGCAGAAAGTATAAAACATTGATACATGTAGATGCTGTTCAAGCTTTTGGAAAAATACCAATCGATGTAAAAAAATTAGATATCGATGCTCTATCATTATCGGGACATAAAATCTATGGACCAAAAGGCATAGGCGTTTTATATGTAAATGGACACAAACAGAAAGACTTCCGGCCTTTACTATTTGGTGGTGAACAAACATATTTACGCAGTGGGACATTACCGACTTCACTAATAGCTGGTCTGGGAGCAGCAAGTGATATTGCTATATTAGAACTAGAAGAAAATTATGAAAAGGTAAAGAGATTAAGAACAATTGTTGTAAAGCGAATTCAACAAGAAATACCTCATTCTTGCGTAAATGTATGCATGGAAAATAGTATACCTCATATTATAAATATAATGATTCCAAACATTAGTTCAGAAACACTTATAGCAGGTATGAGAACTGTTTCTATCTCTTCAGGATCTGCTTGTAACTCAAGTAGTTTAGAACCGTCATATGTGTTACAAGAGATTGGATTAACAAAAGAAGAAGCAAATAGTTCCATTCGTATATCAATTAGTCCATATTTAAGTGAAGAAGAAGTCTTGTACGCTGTTGATGAGATTGTAGCGAAGATTAACGATATTTATTGTGTACAACAGGGTTTTTAATAATACTATCAATGAGACTACGTTCTCAAAATAAAAAAGGAAGATTCCTTATGAAGTAAGGTTCTTCCTTTTTATTTGCTACAGATAATAGTACGTTATTTTAACCTTACCTGTATATAATTAAAAAAGAGAGATAAAGTGAAACTTTAATCAGTGGGGGTTTTCTTCATCCCCCACTGATTATTAGTTGAACCAATCGGGCTTTTACGGGCAGTTTATCTCCCACCTAACTTCTTTGCTTTCGCTGAATTTTGAGGTGGGAGTATTACTGCCCGTTAATGCGGGATAAAACTCTAATCAGGGTATATTATTTTACTAACCCACTCCTAATAACATTCTCCCTGTGCCACAATCATTCTATCTAACCAGGTTTGAAAATCACATCGAAAATCAATTAATTCAATACCATTTAACATCATATATTTATCATTATTTTGTTGGCATCTTGCATTACTTATTACAATATATCCTCGATCTGGACAATTACCAATAGGATACCTATCTCCATGTAACTCTTTATCATAGCGTTTTAGAATTTCCATAAGCGAATAAAAATGAAATGCAGTTCCATATTCGTAAGAAAAGAAATAAGCTCCGTTATGCAATAATAAAAATTCTTTATAATCATTTGGCACAATCCAACCTGTTTCACGAATGAATGTATGTATTTCTTCCTGTGTGGCTGGTTCATTAAACGTACATTCAGCAGTATAATAATATCCGTTAAAAGATTGAACCACTATTTCGTCTTTTTCATTTAAACGACTTTTTAATGTATCAAGTGTATTTTTAACACTATACTCTTTCAAATTTTTACCTCCTTTCCTTTATTATAAAAATACTATTCATCACTTGGGTCAATATCTTTTGAGCTTTTATCATAGTATCCAGCAAACCATCCAGATATCTTACTATGTTCCGCTTCAGGAATTGGTAAAAAAATTATCTATATCATTTGTACCACCAAATTCTCTAGGTTTTATATGATGCATTTGTTTGTAACCAGGAATTTTCCCATCCCATATATAGTTTGGATTACCATATTTATAAATTCTCTTATTGCAGTGCCGCTTTCTGTGCCTCCGTACACAACTCTTTTATCAGCAGGTACTAGAACCCAATCAGTTCTAAGTCCATCAGATGCTTTTTTCTTAGATCATGGATCTTGGTAATCAGGCAATGGCCTTCCTGATCTATTCACTGCAACATAAGGTTCTGACCAATTAGTTGTTGCTGGGTTTTTAAAATCAGTTGTATAATATGCTACAGCTTGTCCAAAATAACTCCAAAATTTAGTTTCAGCTGGCACCTCTTCGAATTTTGAATTTCCTACACGAATTTCGGGGCCTGTCCATATAACACCTAAATTATCAAAGATATTATCGTGATACCAATGTCCAAAATAAGGATATGCAAAGTCTGTTACAATACTACATAAAGATTTCTTGATAAAATTCAAAATTGAGATTTTTTTATTTCTGGTAATATTTACATTATGAAAAAACCTCTTGGGAATAAAATGCTTTTTGAGCGAAAAATTCAATTATTCAATAAGTTTTTCCTAATAATAGGAATGTTTGCTTTGATAAATAGGAAATGAATTATATTAAAATTGACATGTTTGAAATGGAAGAATTATATCCGATTGATAAAAAAGATAAAAAATGTTAAAAGTGTACTTGTATTATAGGAAGTGTTATAGCGCTACAGAAATAGCGATTATGTTCGTTTACGCGAGAGAAGAAGTTTTTATACGATGGATAGTATGGATAAGGAGAGACGGTATGGAATATAAAGGGATGGCTTCGTTATGGCTTGGAACGAGTCAATCATTTAATCAGCTTCAAGAATATGTTGATACGGAATATACAGAAGATGGAGATAGTATAGATTCAAAATTTGGAGTCAATTTCGGTTTTGGTTACTATGATGAAGATAATATAGAAATTATGTTTTATGAGGAACCTAAAATACATATAGAAGAGATTTTACAGGATTTCTCTTATAGTGAGATTATTATTCCGAGATTTAAAGATTTAATGAAAAAGGTAAATGTAGGGGACAGTACGAATTCTGTTATATTACTGTATGATTTTCGTTACGATGCAGAGAGAGTAAAAGATACATATGAGGATCTAGAATTTATATTTGTTGGTGCTGTATCTTATTATTAATAGCTTTGAGGTGTTGAACAATGTGGAAAGTAAAATGAACAAAGAGGAACTTATTGAACTTGTAAAAAAGATTTATAATCTTGATTTACCAGAAACAGAACATAGCGAATATGTGAATGAATTCAATAATAGCGGTGTTCCACATCCGGCACCTAGTGATTTAATATTTTGGAATGATATAGAATTAACACCTGAAGAAGTAGTAGAAAGTGCATTAAGTTATAAGAAAGAAAAAGAATAACTGAAACAATTGGATAAGAAATTGTACTTGTTTTTATATGAGGCTGTGGGTAGGGGGAGAATGAGATGGAAAGTTCAAAAGTTGTATTATGTATACCTGGTTTATGGAAGAATAGAAGTGAACTTATTGAAGCGATTGTAAGAAAAAGCGAGGGATATATGTTCGCTGGGAATTATATTAGTAAACTAGGGGATCCGAGTATGTTTTTTGAAGTTGATATATATGAGCATGATGAACGAGTAGCAGAAGCTTTTGAAATTGCTGGATACAATTCATTTACTGAGGAAGACCTTGATTTTATTAGAAAACATTCTTTAACTCTGTATTTAATTGGGGATGGAGGTTCGATTGAAAAGATAAGAAAGTTAGTTGATGCTGCAAATGCACTTGTAAAATCTGGAGGACTTGGCGTGAAGGTTGAATCTTCAGGTACTGCAAATACAATTGAAAACTGGAATCGTATGTATCATACAGATGATGCGGTAGAATTATTTCAAGCTTTTGTGACAGTGATTGAAGAAGATGATTTTTACTATACATGTGGTATGCATTGCTTTGGGCTCCCGGATGTAATTACTTTTAAAGATCAAATAACGCCGCAATATGCTCAAGAATTAATGAACGTTTTTTGTTTGTATAATCTCATTGAAAAGCCTAGCCTAACGGATTATTCTACATTCAGCCTAGATGAAAATAATCCTCATTTTATATTGCAACATACGGAGTGTAGACATTTTGCAGAAGATGAACTGTTTTATAATCAGTATGGAATTTGGGCTTTAGTAAAAAAAGAGTAGTATAAAATGATTACGTATATTGCAGATAAATGAGTACAGGAGAACGTAAATGGAAAAGTTTATTAAAAATATCGGGGATAAAACTTTCATTACTCAGGCAGAAGAGTATTTAGCGGTGCAGGTAGAGGGGTTATTTCATTTTCTATCTGAGGTAGAAAATGATCGATTAATAGATGGGTTTTCTATGCAAGTTGGGTGGTCGATTTACTTTCTTGATCAAAGGGAAGATGGATATCATATTATTGTACATGATTATACAAAGAATCCATTTGAAGATATGACGGATGATTTAACAATTTCTTTATGGATTCTATTGAAACAAGTTCGTTGTGTAAAGCAATTAAAAGTTGAAGGGGAATTGCTGCGTTTTTGTGACAAAATTGTCGCTGCAAAAAATGTATTGCAGTTAGATGATATTTACTTAGAGAGAACAAAAAATTGTGAAACAGGTGACTCCGGTTGGTATATAGGCCCTGTTAATGATGAGGACAATACAGAAGAGTTAGAAGCGTTTTATGCATATGAACTTTTAAAGTTGAGGCCTTCTATTGTTCAAGTTTTAACATTGCCTGCTGAATACCTTGTAGTATTTGAAAAAGATCAAATAAAAGCAATTTTAGATGAAAATGATATTAATATTTGGGATGAAGTTGTCGATGTGTAATCTAGTATAGAAAATGGAAGCTATCATGTTACTACTCTTGGTACAGGGCGAATAGACGATAAAATATTAACTTTAAAACTACATTAGGATTTAGAAGACTCGTACACTTGTAAGAGTCTTTTTATTTATTATTGTACGAAATCATAATGAAAATCTTTAAGTAGAAATAACTTTATTATAAAACGACAGCATACCATAATTGAATTATGGAATGTTATAATTTAGGAGAATATGGTTTCATGATCTTACCATTTAAGTAAGAATTCAAATAGAGAGGTGAGTAGATGATGATTTCGTAAACGATCCAAATAATTTAGTAGTATGTGATTTTAATACAGTAGCCTAAATTGAACCAGTAATAGTAATATTGCTAAAGTTGAATTGTATTATCGTAGAGCAAAAGCTTTCATTTCATTTTAAGTGAGGTGGGGATTAATGATTTTAGATTTAAAAGGTGAATCCCAAATGGACCCTATTGTAGGTATGCTTTATTCTGTTGTAGATGGTAATTATAAGCGGTTAATATCCATTGTTGCAGGTATGTCACAGGAAGAATTAGATTATAAGGGGCCAAATCAGAAATATAACAGTACAGCACAATTAATAAGGCATTTGACATATGTAGATCTTAATTGGGCTTTTAGGATTAAAGGTGAGCTAGTACCAAAGCTTTTTGAAGATAAGTACGGACCTATGTTGGATAAAAATAATGAAATTCCATTGATTTATGGGGTTTCATTGGAAAGAATTCTATCGGATTATGATGAGGTATTCAACATGTTTAAATCTATTTGCTTACAGTTAACTGACAAACAATTGAATAAACTAGTTAATTATGAAAATGGAGAAACAGCAACTATCCGATGGGGCATTTGGCATATAGCAGATCATAATAGATATCATCAGGCTCACATTAATCAACTTCGCAAATGGTATAAAGAGGAGAAAGAGGGAATGATTAAGGAGCAAGTTTACTAAAATGCCATTAATTAGAAGGGAAAAGAAGCATACAACATACAATATGTCATGTTTGAAAAAGTAAATCTAGCACTATTTTCATACATTGAGGAATTTTATAACCGTAAGCGAATCCTTAGTAGCATTGGTTATAAAATTCCCCAAGCAATAGAAGTAGGTTAGATTTAACTATTTTGTGTCCGGAAAATTGGCTTAAAGGCAGTTTTCAACACTCATGTTACTTAAAAGTTAGACATACGCATGCAACAATTGATTATTGGTTCCACGTGCAAAACAATCGATGTAATCATATGTCCGAGAAACAGCTGCTGGGCTAGAGGCAATAATGGGACCACCAATTTCTTGCCACTCGGGCCACCATTGCCCATCCCAATGCCTAGTCCGTAATTTATTATCGCCTCCGCGCCCAAAAACATATAGTGAATCTCGTCCCCAGGACGAGATTGCGGGTGCACCGATGATAAAACCTCCAAGATCTTTTCAATCACTCCACCCATAACGATCAAAAGATTTATGATACACATGACCATCCATTCCACGTACAACACAGTCGATTAAATTTTCTGCCCGAGAAACAGCTGCTGGACCGGCGGAAAGGGTACCACCAAGATCTTCCCAGTCGCTCCAACTTGAACCATTCCTATACTTATGCCACAAATGATTATCGGTTCCGCGCCCAAAAACTTCTAGGTTGTTCATATGCTTGGACGTGACCGCAGGTGCATCAATGATAACTCCACCAAGGTCTTCCCATTGCCAGGTGACTCGCTGACTACTATTTCTGTAGTTCGATTTGGTTAGATAATATGGATATGATGCTGTTGGTTCAAAGAAATTTTGTCTTTTCAACGTTCATCACTTTTAATATCAAAATAGCTTGAAGGATTCATTTTGTTTATTGGTGGGCCCGCCCTGTCAATAAACAAAAAATAATTATAACATTAAAAAACATAATTAAATTATCGTTAACTATATTTCGGATATGTGCTACATTTAAGAAAAGAAAAAGTAGGAAAGGACTTATATCCATGAACCGAATTGCTATCGTGGCAGCATGGGAACCAGAGCTTACGTATTTACATAAATATTATCCAAGCTATCGGAAAGAAAAACGAGCAGCTTGGGAATTTCATTTTCATAATCTGAACGGCATTGAATTGATTTCTGTCATTACTGGAGTCGGGAAAGTACAATGTGCAAGCTGTGTTCAGCTTTTGATTAGTGAATTTCAACCTGAGCAGCTATTTATGACCGGAATTTGCGGCAGTTTATCAAACAAGGTGAAAAATGGTGATATTATTGTCGCTACTAAAGTGATGCAACATGATGTTACAGGAGCAGGAACGGGGATGGATCCGTTTGATTTGTATACAGGCAGAGCAGCAAGTATTCAACCTTCTAAACAATTGATAAAAGAAATGAAAAAGTTGCAATTAGTTTACAACTCTCATTATGGGACATTCGTTTCGGGTGACCAGCGTATTCGTAGTTCAGAAACGAGGGAACTACTTCAAACAGTATACGGAGCCCTTGCGGTCGATCAAGAAATTGCTGCATTTTCTTACGTTTGTTATGTGAATGAAAAACCATTTCTTTGCTTAAAAGCTGCTTCAGATCAAGCAAATGATAAAACAGTAGAAGAACAAAAAGTGTTCAAAATGTTAGCTTGTGAGAAGGCATGCGAATATATAGTTGCATTTTTACTGCATGTTACAAAAGAAATGAAAGTGTAGGGATTACACTTATAGTATTCCAACTATTTGTTAATAAGTTTTTTAGAAAAGTCATTTTGGGTGATGAAGATGAAAAATAGTATAAATTTTGTTGGTATAATTATAGTTTTTTTAATTATTTTCATGATTGTTTTAACATGGAAAATAGATACAAATAGTGAATTAACAAGATCTACAATGAAAACAAGTAATAGTGCAGTTTCTAAAGGGATAGATGGTTATATTTTACTTAAGGGAGATACCGTTTATTTCATTGAAGAGAAACATATAAAAGATGCTTACGATAGAAAACATTTGGAAGAACGATTAAAAAGAAAAATTCCCGCTGACGCTATTTTACACTTTAATAATGCAAGTATAGAAAAGGGATTACAAACAGGTGATAAAGTGGAAATATGGTATAGTGAAATACTTGAATCTTATCCTGCGAAGATACAGGTTACAAAGATAGAAAAGATTCAGGATTAAGAGATGGAGGATTGCATAGTGGGGAAGAGTTTATCAGAAATGTCACTTGAGGAATTGTGGGAACTATTTCCGATTATACTGAAGAAACATAATCCAATATGGAAAGATTGGTATTTACAAGAAGAAAAATTGCTTAGCGCTATAATTGGTAATCAATATATCGAACGAATAAATCATATAGGGAGTACTTCTGTTAACGGATTATTAGCAAAGCCAACGATAGATATTTTGCTTGAAATAACAGAAGACTGCGATTTGAAATTTTTAGTTAGTATGTTGGGGAAAAACGGATATATTATGGAAAAGCAATCACAAAAGCCAGCACCTCATATGATGTTTATGAAAGGTTATAACGAAAATGGATTTGCTGAAAAAGTATTTCATATTCATGTTCGGTATATAGGTAATTGGAATGAATTGTATTTTAGAGATTATTTACAACTACATAAAGATGTTGCCAAAGAATATGGTAACTTGAAAATGAGCTTAATAGATAAATATAAACATAACAGAGACGGATATACGGAAGCAAAAACAGAGTTTGTTAACAAATATACTGAAATTGCAAAAACGGAATTTAAAAATAAATATAATCCGAGCTAATGAACATTTTGTTTCAAATCAAGTTTTTTGATAAGTCTTTGATTACCTGATGAAGAATTCATTAAGTTACTGATTGTGACTTTTTGTTCACTTTTATTTCAAAGCTACAGTTACAAAAAGTGTATAATTTAAGAACAAACCAAATAGAAGTAATGGTTTTTTCACAGAATAAAGATGAAAAATAAAAAATTAATTTTAAAAAAGAATGAGGAATATATGCAACTAATCCAATGTACAAAAAAATTAGCTGATGAAATGAAAATAAAAGTACAGAAAGTAGATGCTGCTGATTTCAACCCACTATATTGTTGGCATGCGAATCTTTTTAAGATTGGCCGAAAAAAATGTGTAATGATTATGAATAATGCTACAAGATATCACTTTGTTATTTACGGGGTATTAAAGAAAGACTTGCAAAACTTAGATCTTTTATTTAAGAAGAATTTAACAACAATCTTATTATTAGATGGAATCGAACCTGAGATAATTGAACAATACTTAAATCAAGATTCAACTGTACAATATGCTGCAACAAATAATCGCAGTATTATTTCACAAATAAATGAGTCTATTTTCGCTGTAGATCATTATTTTTATCATGAATTAGTAGAAAAAAAGGAAGAGTTTATAGATTTAGCGGCAATGAATCAATGGCTGAACGATCAAATTATGCTGAAGTTACCGAAGTATCCAGTTGAAATGATGAGAGAGGCACTTGTAGTAAGATAGAAGTTATCCTATAAATTTGCAATACATTCAAAGAAGAGTTTACAGTATATCCACTGAAAAAATTGATTATTTTCACAAAATAGTTAGGCCTTTCCTAACCACGAACTATTGTTTGAATCTTTTCAAAAATAATACATTAGTCTTTTTGAAAAGAAATGCATTATAATGGATAAGACAGATTCTAGGTAAAGAGGTTATGGAAATGGACAAAGTATACAACGATTTATTGAATATATTAGATAATACTAAAATTAAAAAAGACGAACCGTTAAAAAAGTACACTTTCACTAAAACGGGTGGAAATGCGGATTATTTTGTTTTGCCTACTACGTATGAAGAGGTACAAGAAGTAATAAAATATGCAAGTCAAAATAATATCGATTTTACTATTTTAGGTAATGGTTCAAACTTAATTATTAAAGACGGCGGCATTAGAGGGATTGTACTGAATTTAACTAAATTAACTAATATCGCATTGAAAGATAATAAGATCATTGTTCAAAGCGGAGCAACTATTATTGATACTTCTAGATTTGCATTGGAAAATCATCTAACTGGTTTAGAATTTGCTTGTGGCATTCCAGGAACAGTTGGCGGAGCAGTATATATGAATGCAGGAGCATATGGTGGCGAAGTATCACATGTGATTGAAAGTGTATTAGTGTTAACTAGAAATGGCGAAATTCTGAATTTAACTAAAAATGACTTAGAATTAGAATACAGAAACAGTTCTATTTCTAGAGAAGGATATCTTGTGTTAGAAGCAACATTTGCTTTACAAGAAGGTGAATACAATATAATCAAAGAAAAGATGGATGAATTGACATTTTTGCGTGAATCAAAACAACCATTAGAATATCCTTCTTGTGGCAGTGTATTTAAACGTCCTCCAGGAATGTTTGCTGGTAAGTTAATACAAGATAGTGGATTGCAAGGAAAACAAATAGGTGGTGCCCAAGTATCTACTAAGCATGCTGGATTTATGGTGAATGTAGATGAAGCTACAGCAAGTGATTATGTAAACCTTATCCGATATGTGCAGGAAACGGTAAAATCTAAATTTAACGTAGAATTAGAAACTGAAGTTAAGATTATTGGAGAAGATTTAAAATCTAATTAGTAAACGTCTCTAGAAATGTTTTGGTAACTCGTGATAAAAAAGGCTAATTATGTACGAATAATAACGTAATTAAAAAATAATAAAATTATTTAACAAATAAAATAGTTATTTAAAAAGATGATATGAAATTGGATATTCATATCATCTTTTTATGTTGTCTAGTATACTGAATGTAAGGTTTTTGATTTTTTGTATTTTTCTACAATTTATTACGAAATAAGAGTGTATAATACATTCTCAAATGATAGAATTATTAACATACTGTAAAATGAAAGAGGTAAAAATAATGGAGACTTGTGCAGATGTTTTAATTGTTATCGATTTACAAAATGGTGTATGTTACAGTGGAGATCATTTATTTGATTTACAAAATTTACTCACTAAAGTAAATAATAGAATTACTTTATATAGAAAATTACATAAACCGATTATTTTTGTTCAACATTGTGATGAAGAATTAGTACCTGAAGAAGAACCATGGGCTATTAATGCCAATCTAGATGTTCAAGAGCTAGATTTTTTTGTAAGGAAGATACATGCAAATTCTTTTTACAAAACGAACTTAAAAAATCTTTTAGACCAATTAGCTGTACAGCGTATTGAATTTTGCGGTGCCCAAACAGAATACTGTATGGATGCTACAATTAAATTTGCTCATGGATTGGGATACGAAAATTTCATGGTACAGAAAGCAACTTCTACTTTGAATAATCCATTTATGTCTGCAAAAGAGACGATTGATTTTTATGAAAATATATGGAACCATAGATTTTTAAAATTGATAGGAGATGAATCTTAGAATGAACGATTGTATAAAGTGAAACTTTAATCAGTGGGGGTTTTCTTCATCCCCCACTGATTATTAGTTGAACCAATCGGGCTTTTACGGGCAGTTTATCTCCCACCTAACTTCTGAACGAGCCGCTAGAGCTGGACAATGCTTTCGCCGAACTTTGAGGGGGGAGTATTACTGCCCGTTAATGCGGGATAAAAATCGTAAAACGAGGATTCATCAGTGAAAATTAAACATCTTTATTCTTTTTATACACAAATTATTAATTAAAGAAGTACGTAAGAAATAGGAACAAATTAACTTAGGGTACTTGCTTATCTTGAGTGGTACATTAGTTACGATTTTATCGAATTTTGCTTTAAGAAGTGAGATATTACATTGTCAAGTTGGCAAAATGAAAAGTGTGCAACAAGAAGAGAGATACGAATGTATGTCTCTTTTCTTTATATACAATAGAGTATTTAAAACAAAAAGGGGATTGATTTGTTACATGCAAAAGCAAAATAAAATTGCAGTAATTGGTGGAGCTGGGAAAGCAGGCCGATACGTTGTGGAAAAAGCTTTAGAAGCAGGTTATCAAGTTCGAGTTCTGACAAGAAATCCAAAACAATTTAAGGCGTTTTATAAACATGTTGAAATTATAAAAGGTGATGTGAGAGATGTAGAAGTGATTCGAACTTTATTTAATGGTTGCCATACAGTAATTAGTACTCTAGGTAAACCGAAGAAAGAGTCATTCATTTTTAGCAGTGCAACCAATAATATTCTTACTGTAATGAATGAGTTACATATTTTAAGATATATTGTGGTCTCTGGTGGATCAGTCGATGTACCAGGAGATAAAAAGAGTTTTCTAAATAAAATGGGAGCAAGGATGTTTCGAATTCTTTTTCCAAATATGATGAAAGACAAGTATAAAGAGTTAAATCTGTTGTTAGAAAGTAACCTTGATTGGACATTTGTCCGTTTACCATTTGTAGTGGAAGGAGTAGCCACTGGTAGCATAAAAGAGAGTTTAAGAGATATTCCTGGTTTGAAGATTTATAATAGTGATATTGCTGATTTTCTTATTAAGCAAATTGCTAGTCCTTTATATATAAGAAAATGTCCTTTTATTGCGAATTAATGTGAACTGTATATTTTTGTATCTTCTTATATCCTTTTATTGTAAAATTTTATTAAGGATGGGAGGAATATATATGAAATTTGAAGATAATAGAGAACTAGGCATTCGGTTAGGTGCATTACTAGTGACAGAAGATCATAGATATTTGGTGATTAAGAAAAATGATCATTATTCTCTGCTTAATGTGGAAACGATGGAGTGCAGCATATTAGAAGTCGCTTTAGAGTATATTGAAGAAGTGATGGCAGAGGATTTGCAGGAAACAGTGAAGCATATTATTCCTGCTGAGCATTTGAAACTTGTTGCGAACAATATCGTATGAAAGGGTGTCTTACACATGGTTAATACTGAATATTTCGTTATTGGAGATTTGGAAACGCTACAAAAACAATTTGAAGATTTATTACAAACAGAGATTCAATGTAGCGGGGAACTTGAAGAGTGGTTGAAGCGACAGTCGCGGCTTTTAGATGAAGTAGAAGAACAACTTAAACAACATTATATTCAATTTCAGTGTAACACTGATAACAAGCAAGCAAAAGAAGCTTTTGACTTTGATCAAAAGCATGTGCAGCCATTAGTGAAACGCTACAAAAGTTTACTAAACAATAAATACTATGAATCTCCATTCCGTATGGAGCTAGATCCTGAATTTTTTAGTTTGTTGAATAAAAAAATAGAAAATACGATTAGTTTGTTCAGTGAAAAAAATATAGTTTTAGAAATTGAAGAGGATGAGTTAGTGACGAAGTATTTTGAGATTACAGGTAACTTAACTGTAATGTGGGAAGGTAAAGAAAAGTCATTAAGCGACATGCGGGTGTATGTTCAAAATCCTGATCGTACGGTTAGAAAAAATGCAATGACTCTTATTCATGAAAGTATGTTATCCGTTGAAGATGATCTTCAAATCATAATGGATAAGTTAATTGTACTACGGCATCAAAAAGCTCAAAACGTTGGTTTGCAAAATTATCGCGATTATATGTTTAAAAAATATGAACGGTTTGATTATACGGCAGCGGATTGTCTTGAGTTAACAGAAGCAATGCGTCAATATGTTGTTCCGTTACAGAAGAAGCTTCAAGAAAAACAACAAAAAATATTGGGATTACATACTTTTAGACCTTGGGATATTAGAGCAGTTCCAATAAACGAGGAACCTTTACAACCAGTACAAAATGTAAACGAGTTAGTAAAAGGGTGTTTTCATATTTTAGAAAATGTTGATTCTCATTTTTCGGCATTACTACATGAAATGAAAGAAAAAAATCTCTTAGATTTAGAAAGTCGTAAAGGAAAAGCCCCAGGAGGTTTTTGTGAATCCTTACCTGCTTCAAAACAATCGTTTATTTTCATGAATTGTTGTAACACACAAGATGATGTCGTGGTACTGTTACATGAAATGGGTCATTGTATTCATCATGAACTTATGAAAGACATTGAACTAGAGCCATATCGAAATGTCCCAATGGAATCAGCAGAATTAGCCAGTACAACAATGGAACTCCTAACGATGGATTATTGGAATACATTTTACCCAGATCAAGAAGATTTCAAAAGAGCAAAGCGTGAGCAACTCCGATTGATGATACAATACTTACCTATAATTACTGTAGTCGATCAATTCCAGCATTGGATGTACGAAAATCCAAACCATACACATGCGGAAAGAAGAAGGAAATTCAAAGAACTAGCAAGAACATATGACTCTAACCTTGTGAATTGGGAAGGGTATGAAAATTGGCTAGAGACAAATTGGTTGTCTATTTTACATATTTTTGAGGTTCCATTCTACTACATTGAGTATGCAATTGCACAAATAGGCGCTCTGCAAATGTACAAGCAATATAAAGAAAATCCAAAACAAACTTTCATTCATTATAAAGAAGCGCTATCTTTAGGTAGTACAAAATCAGTAAAAGAAGTATATGAAGCGGCAGGTATTCGTTTTGACTTTTCGGCGCAAACAATTAAAGAGTTGATGGAGTTTGTGAAGAAAGAGTTGGAGTTACTTGAGGAAGAGGAATAAGGTGCAAGGGATTTGGACAAGTAGTTACGGGGGAAATGGTGTATTCAATAAGGAGGACATACTGTGACTACCAACTTAATAAAAAAGAAAAGTGGGAAAAGGCATTACAAATATTTCTTTTTGGTAGCCTATTATTTGTTGGCCTTATTGGATATGGGGTATATTGGGCGTTTTTTGATATGAATAGATTGCCAACTGGGGATTATCTTACAGAAAAAACATCTCCAGATGGAAACTACACTTTAAAAACTTACCTTACAAATGGGGGAGCCACGACTTCATTTGCTATAAGAGGCGAATTAGTATTTAACAACAGAAAAAATAAAGCGAAAAATATCTATTGGAACTATCGTGAGGAGACTGCAGATATTGAATGGATAGATAACGATACTGTAATTATTAACGGAAAAACCCTACATGTCCCTAATGAAAAATTTGATTTCAGAAATCAATAGTTAGATAGCTATTTTACTAGAACTAACTAATTCTATATACATATAAGTTAAAAAATGGCATAAAATCCCCTTTCTTATTAAAGGAAGGGGAGAGCATTTGGCCGTGTTTAGAAGCGGTCAGGGGCTATTCCATCACATGCGAAGTTGAAAATAAAAGGGGGATGCGAGTACAGGTTATGTTGTATTCTGCATAGCAGCGACTTATATGACGGAAAATTAATATAGATTTATATAATTGAGACCTCTTACTTGAGGTCTTTTTTATGAACTTCTTAACAAGTCAATTGTAATATGATTGGATTTTTAACACTTTAAAAATGCATTGTCTCTACCTTTTCATCAAATGTTTTATTGTTTCCTTATTCAAGCTAATAGAACCAATATAGGCAAGTTCCTATCCTTTGAAAAAGTTCCATCTAGCTCTTTAAGTGACTGTGAAATATATTATCGCGCTGCATATGATATTTCTCTTTTCTCCACTTGAAAAAGATCTTCATTGTATTAGAGGCTTTCTTATACTCTTTTTAAGGTTAGGGAAGTGTTAGCAATACCATATTTTGATGTGGAATAAAATATTAACAGAGGCTGACACATTCATCATAACACTGTTAATAATGTGATTTTTTTCTAAAAATTAAATAGAAAACAACGAATATTCTGCGTTTTATTTCTAAAAATTAATAATATTTACAAAATTACAAAAACAACTTACATTTTAGTTGTACCAAAAAATCCAAGCTAAGAGGAGATGGTTGTATGTTCAAGAAGTTAGTAGTAGGAGCACTAGCAGCTGGTTTTGCATTAACTGGAGGGTTGGGAACGATATCAGCAAGTGCGGAAAAAGATAATACGATTAAATCTTTCGACTATGTAACTGTAGATGAAAAGAATGTAGATTCCGTGGCTAAATTGAATAATAAGTTCAACGAAGACATAAAAGTAACTATGGTTCTGCCTAAACAGAATAAAAATGGAGATTGGCTAGCATATGGGTTTACGAGCAGAGAAACATTGGAAGCTTTCATCGAAAAAGATAAACAAAGACTTAAAAATCAAATAAACCCTCTAGGTAGCGGCCCTGGAAGTACCGATTTCTATGAGCATGCAAATAAAGGTGGACAATATATTTATTGGAGTTCTGGCTTTAAAAACTTACCTTCTAGCTGGAATGACAGAATTTCTTCCATAAGTACGGCATCACCTTCTGCAAGTTATTCGACTACGCTATGGGAGCATACTTCAACTCAAGGGTATGGCAAAGGAGTCTTATTTAGACACTCCGATTGGTATGGTAAAACTGCAAATCTAGCTGCGGATTGGAACGATATAACTTCAGCAATTGAAATCAAGTAAGAGATTTCAATTGATCAGGTGAATAAGTTTCAGAATCACTATTCTCTCATCGATTTAGAAGAAATGAGAGAATAGTGATTTTTTTGTACAATAACAAACTACCTGGTAAAGGCCTGCGCTAAATTTTTTTGTTTCTTCTGGAACATTTTTTCTAAGCATTCAATTGGAATTTCCTTAATGTTGTAAATCCACAGTTTCTAGATAGTGACTCTAATAAAAAAATAAAATAGCTTCTCAGAAAACTTTTTACAAGTAAGCATTTAATAGGAAGTATATAGTAATCACATAATTATATTATGTGAACTTCATTCAGAATGAAAAGAGATATAAGTTTTAACTAACAATAAGAATCATAAGATTAATTGCTTGGAAATAATTAGCCTTTATCTTATTATAGTATTAAAAATATTGAGATTTTCGAGGTGGATAATTATGGAGTGCTTAATAGGGGATGTCAAAGTTCATTATGAAATTTATGGTTCTGGGAAACCGATAATCATGCTTCATGGTTTTACTCCTGATCATAGACTAATGTCAGGTTGTATGGAGCCTGTTTTTTCACAAAGAGAAGGTTGGAAACGAATTTATATCGATTTGCCGGGTATGGGAAAAACGGAGGGACACGCATCTATTCAAAACTCAGATGGAATGTTAGATCTTGTTTTAAAATTTATAGATACAATTATTCCAGATGAATCTTTTTTAATCGCAGGTGAATCGTACGGAGGTTACATAACTAGAGGTGTTATATCTAAAAGAAAGGAAAAAATAGATGGCGTTGCATTTATTTGTCCACTGATTATTCCGGATGCAAGTATGAGGCAGGTTCCACCGCATACGGTTATTTACCGAGATAATAAATTTTTATCTCAGTTAAATACGGAGGAACGTGAAAATTTCAGTTCGAAATTTGTTGTGCTTAACGAATATAATTGGCAGCGCTATCTTGAAGAGATTATTGCAGGTATTAAGTTAGCAGATGAGGCCTTTTTAACAAAAATATTGAAGCAATATGCTTTTTCGTTTGAGGTGGATAGCCAGATATCGCTGTATGAAAAACCAAGCCTTTTTTTATTGGGTAAACAGGATTCCGTAACAGGCTATAGAGACGCTTGGAATCTGCTTGATAAATATCCACGAGCCACTTTTGCAGTTTTAGATAAAGCAGGACATAACTTGCAGATCGAGCAAGATGCTTTATTTCATTCGCTAATAAATGAATGGTTAGATAGAGTAGAAGAAAAGTGATTATAGAAAGACTTATATATAAGTCCAACTTGACTTTCCAACAGACAATTCGTCGCCATGCAAAGCAAAAAGTAACCTGCTACTTTTTTTCTCTTTGTTTGAATATCGCATGTGGCAGAAAACGGAACTGACCGCTTCTACGCATAGCCAGACACTCTCTACCATATAAAAAGAAAAGGGTTTTATGTCAGGTTTTTAATTTGGATTTATATATAATTAAAGGATACGGGATATAACATATTATCCATGATTAATATGTTATATCCTGTTACTAAGATTTTAGTGCGTTTACTTGATAAAGAGGTATCATCGATGCGAATCTACGTAAACGTCAAATATTCCCCACCTACTATTTGTAAATAACCCATGAGATAATCTCCTTACATACTTTATATGGAGGTTTTTTTATGAAAAGACACCGATTAAAGAAAGAATGGGAAACTTATATTCAAGACTATAAAAACAGTGGATTATCAAAAGTTGCCTGGTGTCAAAAACAGAACCTACCGGTTCATCGGCTATATTACTGGCTGCAAAAATTATCGCCTGAAACGGAAGCGCAAAATGTAAATGAGCGTGTGAATTGGCTTTCTATGAATGTCCCTGACGTAGAAGAAAACATACATGCTACGATTCGAATTCACATGCAAGAAGCAACCATTGAATTAGATACGCCTTTTACTCCGCAAGTGCGATCATGTATAGTGTGGTGGAAATCGCAAAAGAGAACAATCTAAGTCCCTATCATTATCTTCGTTATTTGTTTGAAACACTTCCCAACATCAATTTAAACAATAAAGAAGAAATTGATAAAGTCTTGCCGTGGTCAAAGGATTTACCATCTAGCTGTAGAGTGCCGAAAAAAAGTGAAGCAAACAAAAAATAACTCCAAAATCAACTTCTATTGTATATTTTGGAGTTACTTGACGTTTACTTATTAACTGCAAGTATAGGAACGAAAATTGGTGGTGATGTAAATTACATCGCAAGAGAAATGGTAACTGAATTTATTCGACCTGTTTTTACTGGAGATACCATTACATGCGAAATAACTCTTACAAATGTTGAACAAATGGAAGGTTTTAAAAAGGTAGAAATAAAGTCAGTATATCGTAATCAAAATGGGAAAGAAGTAATGCTAGGGTCAAGTTATGGAATCATTCGAGACTGAACATTTTAAAATTGAAAATATGTTAATAAAATTTGTTGACATAAAAAATGATTAGGTGCCATACTATATATATAATTATAATGCGGGCTAGTAAAGCTAGCCTATTTTCATCACTATATAATTAACTCCCTAATTATGTGTACTAAAAGTAACTGCTTAACGATTTAAAAGAAGAAAGAAGGTACATACATGAGCAATATGAAAGATTCGGAAAAAACGGAAGATGTTTATGTTGTTCCGCCTGCTGTTTCCGATACTAAAGTAATAAATTACAATGATGCGGTTCCTACACTTATACAATCTAAGCGTCAAATTGATCGTTATAATTTAGATATTGACGCCCAAGCTGTTCTCGTTGCGGTTAGGCTAATGGCAGCAGGAACTAAGCTTGGACATGCTACGGAGATTCATTTCTCTAGATTTGGTTTATCAACAGGACGCTATCGTTTACTGGCAGACCTTGAAGATAACGAAGGAGAAGCGTTACCTTCGCAATTAGCTGAACATTTAGGTGTGACACGTGCTACAGTGACAGGTCTAATTGATACCCTTGAGCGAGATGGCCTCGTATCCCGTCGACCTAGCTCAAAAGATGGGCGTCAAAAATCGGTCATTTTAACGGAGCAAGGAGCGAAGAAGCTTCGTGAAATGGCTCCAGAGCATTTCGCAAGGCTAGAAGCTATGGTCGGCTTACTTAGTATCGAGGAGCGCAGTGTATTTCTTGACCTGCTTGGCCGAGTGACAGAAGGCATCTCAGCACTTACGGATGAACTAGACGAATAGAAGAAACTTATGAACAACAGCTAAAAAGGGCTAGTAAAGCTAGCCTATTTTCATTCTCATATGGTTAGGTTCCTAATTATATGATATGAATAGATTGCTAAATGATTTCAAAAAAGAAAGGAGGTGAATATATGAGGGACATGAAATATCTGGATAAAACAGAAGGTGTATATGCTATTACGAATGTGGATTCCAATGTAAAGCCTTTTGTATTGTGGCGTGAAGTGTTGATGGCTTATGTTGCCCCTGCCATCATGGCAGGGATTGGGGGATTGATCACTGCCGACAAGGGTCTACAGATTGGGGCACTAACAACGATTGGAGGAACATCAGCCATAGTAGCCTGGATGTTTGGCCTTTGGTTACGAAGCCGAGGGATTCATAATCGCTGGATTATCGGTGCAAATCACTTAGTTGTTGTGGGGATTTTTACTTTGATAGGGACTATGTTTGGACTGTTCGCTGCGTGGTCGGCATCTTGTTTACTAGGGCCGTTTAATCATTTTATTTGGTTCGATCGGGTATGGATTGATTTTCCGCTATCTGCAATGATTGCGAGCACAATCATAACATGGCGATGGCGTCTTAATGTTAAAAAAATTTTTGTATTCAAAGGAGAGGATAGAAAATGATTGTCATTATTGGGGCATCGGGTACAATTGGTAGAGCACTTTTGAAACGTTTAGTTAATTTTGGTGTTCCTGTTCGAGCGCTGAGCAGGGATCCTGAGAAGGTATTTATGCAGATTGGCGATTTAGACCAGTCACTTATTGAAATCGTATCGGCTGATGCAACTGATCCTGAATCGCTGCGCCGTGCGTTTACAGGAGCAAGCCAGCTCTTCCTTGCGATGTCCAACAGTCCAAGACAAATTGAATTAGAGACTTCTATTATTCATATTGCCACGGAAGTCGGAATAGAGCACATCGTAAAGATATCCAGTCCAGTTTTTGACCGAAATGCTCCAGTGGCAGTAGCAGGTTGGCATCATGAAATTGAGAGAATTTTGTTCGAATCGGGTATTAAGCATACGGTGTTACGCCCGTATGCGTTTATGCAGAACTTACTGCGCTTCGCACCGACAATTATAGCCCAGAATGTTTTCTATGGTTCCATGGATGATATCGCATGTAACTTCATTGATTGCCGAGATATTGCAGATGTTGCTGCCGAAGCTTTGACTAACAGTAGGGTAACTGGCAAAGTATACACACTTACCGGTTCTGAGATATTCAGCTATCCACAGATTGCAAGTAAACTATCCGTTCTGCTGGGGAGGCCAATTCGCTATATCAACATGGATTCTCAAGTATTACGACGCAATCTAATCGAACATGAACATATGCCTCCTTGGCTCGCAAATCATATTGTGGAAATTCAGGCTATGTCGGTGGCGCTACCGGAAAAACCTATGGACACTGTGAAGCATTTGCTTGGTAGAGAGCCCCGCACGCTAGACGATTTTCTGTGTGAGTATGTAGAAAACTTCCGGTAATGGCGGAGTTTACCGAACCAAATAAAGAATTTTTTCTGAAAAGTTGTCGATGGCATTCAACCTTTTGGAATAATGAAAAAATAACACTGGTTATAACAGTATTATAGTCGGAATAATCTTTTAAACCTGCATTTTATCAACACGAAGAATTCTATACCCAAAAAAGGGTACGCCTTACAAATTCTATTGTACTAGAAAAAGTGAATGATTTCATGCATTATTATAATTACATGCGACCGTTTAAAAAATTAAACTACCTGTCCCCGATTGAGTATCGGGAACAGGTAGCATAGGTGTTTTATTCCTGTCTCACATCAGTGGTCCAGTTCATCGTAGACACCTCTTATATGTCGTGACAACTACTACGTTAAAACTTACGAGTTTGTACGAGTTCATTAATTTAATATACAATCCATGTGTTTATATTCGTCGCCCCGTAAAATGTCATTTCGCCTAAGCTCGTACTTCGTTTTCTATTCTATTATAATTGTATCTATTATCTTTCTTGATTAATTATCTTTTATATGTTAATTACCTTATTCTGATTAGTTATTATCATTTGTATATGAATATTCCGACTCCATTTTAGACCAATCTTCAATATTGCTTCCATCCTTAGTTAATTCAGCAATTAATTTTTTATCTCCGAATTTATCGCCTGTTATAATTTCCTCAGAATTATTCAATACATCATCTTTCACCAATGATTCTTTATATTTTTAATACAAATATGAGTCAGATGCAGAACCTTCTTCAACATTTCTAGCTTTCCCTACCCCCTTAGTTTCACTCTTAACAGCATCGACATTCCCGTTCACGAATCTACAACGTTAAGGATAATACGTTCCATTCTTACTTTCATTTCATCTAGTGAACTAGGATAACCTAAATCTGGCATTAAATCTGTAAATTGTTTGATGTCATCAGAATTATATTTTCTTATCTTATCTCCACTAAAGATCCCCTCCACATTTTTTCTCTAATTGTATCATTTTCAATAATTACAGGACCTTTAATCCACAAATAAAGGTTTGCTTACACAATGTTTTATTTGTGTTTTTGAGATAAAGCCACGGTTTGTATAAAAGATGCGACGTATGTGAAAATATTGTGATACTTTTTCCTTAGGTATTTATTTTTTAAAGGAACATGGCAACTATTTCCAAAAAGCAGTAATCTTTTTGTTGGATGTTAATGGGAAATTTTATAGATAATGTAACCTATTTTTGTTTCAACTATGTTAAAGTAAAGAGGGAGAAAATCCTATGAATAAAGGTAATAAATTACTTTAACCAAGACTAATAAATACATTAAGAAGGAAGGGGCATATGAAAAGTATAATAAAATTAATAAAATTTGTCGGATTAATTGTTTTAACAGTATTAATCATAGCACTTTTTTTCCCAACATGGACTTCACATATAAAAGGTAATAACAGTATAAGTGTATTAGAACAAGTAGAGATAAATGGAAGTAGTCATGAAATTATGATACGTGGCAAAGTTAAGGATAATCCAGTTATTATTTTTGTACATGGAGGACCTGGATGTTCAGAAATACCGTATGCCGATAAGTACCAAGACTTATTGGAAAACAATTTTACGGTTGTAAATTACGATCAAAGAGCATCTGGAAAATCATATCACTTTTTTGAGGACTATTCTAATCTTTCAGCAGACTTACTGGTGAAGGACTTATTGGCCATGACGGATTATATATCGGAACGATTTGGAAAAGAAAAGGTAATTTTAATTGGTCATTCTTATGGTACATATATTGGAATGCAAGCTGCTTATAAAGCTCCTGAAAAATTTGAAGCATATATTGGTATTGGACAAATGAGTGATACCGTAGAAAGCGAGATTGACAGTTTGAACTACACCATTAATCAGGCTCAAAATAATGGTAATACGGATGATGTTTTATATTTACAAGGGTTAACTGAAAAAATCAAAAATGGCGATACATTTACCCCGCGAAATTATGTTAACAAATATGGTGGGGGTTCAAGGCTTATTGACAATCCTGATGGTAATAACATAGGTATGTTGTTTAGTAATGAGTATAACTTATTAGATGTAATTCGTTATAACTATGGAGTATCCTATTCGCAAAACAGTTTGTTAAAGGAAGTTTTAAATAAACCATTACCTACATTAGTAACAAAACTTGAAATACCGTGCTATTTTATCATGGGTAAATATGATTATATGACTTCCTCTAATGCAGCAAAAAAATATTTGGATATAGTTGAAGCTGATAAAAAAGAATTTATTCCTTTTGAAAAATCAGCTCATTATCCACAATTTGAAGAGAAGGAAAAGTTTAATAAATGGATGTGCGATACATTTATTAAATAGATACACCTATTATTCTATATGATTATCAGCCAACAAGGACAGACGAACATCCAAATTTTAAATTTAATAAATAGATGAATAATGTATAAAGGAGCTCTACTCTCAATGGCAAGAAAATTATTAACACAAAGATTTCCTCTTTTAATTCCTATTAGAATCAGACAACGTAGGCTGTTTAAAAAAATAAGTGACGGTCTTGCAGGTCATAAGTTTTCAAAAACATTTGAGAAAAATCCATTACCTTACAGGATTTATAAACATAAATCTTTGCTTATTAGAAAATTAGGTGATACGGATATGCAGCTGCAATATAACAAAATTACCAATCTGAAGCTAGCAATCTCCAAAATAAATCAGGTTGTAATTAAACCGGGAGAAACATTTTCATTTTGGCATCTTGTTGGAAATGCCAGTGAAAAGGCTGGATATAAAGAAGGAATTATTTTAATGAATGGCGAAGCGATAAAGGGAATAGGTGGAGGCCTCTGTCAGTTAGGAAATCTTCTCTACTGGATGTTTCTTCATTCAGAGTTGGAAACAGTGGAAAGATATCGTCATAGTTTCGATCCATTCCCAGACTATGGACGTGTGATTCCATTTGGAACAGGTGCTACTTTGATGAATGGTATTATTGATCTTAAATTGAGAAACAATTCAAATATTACCTATCAAGTTAATCTACATCTTGACGAAGAATACATATACGGAGAAATTAGAGCATCCCAGTATCCTCCATATAAGTATTCTATTGTTGAAGAAGATCATCGTTTTGTAAAAAAAGCAGATGGGCAAGTATATAGGCAAAATAAAATTTATAAAAAAATAGTTGATCGTGTCACAGGTAATTTAGTTGGCAAAGAGCTAGTCATGGAAAATGATTGCTTAGTAAAATATGAAGTAGATGATCAGAAAATTGTGGGTTCTTTATAGATAACGTTTTTTACTCTTCTAAAGATATTTGAAAAAACTGGATAAGTAATTTTAAAATAAAAGCCTCTAAGGCAAAAAATATGATTGAAATGGACTTTTCATTTACTCAGCTACATATGTATCAACTTGAAGTACCTATGATAATAGGTGCTTTTTATTATGTAGAATTTACATAATAAATGTGGGTTTATTAAAATAAACATTCAAGGTTGGTGGACTAACTTACAATAATGAAATGTAAGGGAAATGAACTTCTACATTGAAACAAAAGGGTTAAACTAACATTATAAGAATCGACTAAAAGATAAGGAGTGAGCACATGGTTTGGTTAACATTAATACTCGCATATGGAATGTTTTTATTATATTGTGTTCGCACTCTGAAGAAATGGACGAGTCTTTGGTATTGTGACGAAACAAACGAAGACAATCTAGATAAAATATTTGCCCGTCAGTTCAGTAACTTCAACAAAAAGAGTGTTAATCCTTCTTGGATCAACACCCCAATACTAAGCTAATTTTTAACATCTTACATATTTACGTTTGAAACCAATCCGCCCTCTATCAATTTCTTTATGAATACTTTCGTAAGCATTTAGGAAACTGCTTTTTTTCTTGTCCCGTTTTACTTC